>Ga0315326_10000005_pt1 | contig 85419 bp, 84 predicted proteins | sample M180m32315metaG_FD_203457 | JGI IMG/M metagenome (GOLD analysis project Ga0315326, IMG submission 203457) | Ammonia-oxidizing marine archaeal communities from Monterey Bay, California, United States - M1 80m 32315 | ecosystem: Environmental > Aquatic > Marine > Coastal | place: USA: California... | reverse complement strand
TGCCTGAATGAAAACAAATAATCTTTTTATCAATTTCATCTAAGCCGTTTATTTCATATCCACTTTTATACTTTTCAGGATAGCCTTCTGAGCACATTACTACACAAAGGCCTTTTTTATTTTTCCATCTAACTGAATTGTTTTTTAAGTTAGAGTTTGCAACATCAAGAAAAGTATCTAAAATTTCTCCTTCAAACATAGGCATGATTAGTTCAGATTCTGGGTCACCAAATCTACAGTTGTACTCAATTACTTTAGGACCATCACTAGTAATCATTAAGCCGGTGTAAAGCATTCCTTTAAAAGGAGAATCATTTTTTCTCATTGCATTTATTGTAGGTTCAATTATTTTATTCAGTATAGATATTTCCAACTCATCTGACCAAAATTCAGGAGGTGTATAGCATCCCATACCACCAGTGTTTCCGCCTAAATCATTTTCAAATACTCTTTTATAATCACAAATAGCAATAGGCTTCGAATAATTAAAACCATCAGTGAAACAAAATACACTAACCTCTTTTCCAAAAATCCTATCTTCTATAAGAATAGATTTTCCAGAATTTCCTAGCTTATTTTTATTTAACAAATCATTTAATATATCAATCATTTCTTCATTTGAGTCGGGTAAAAATACTCCTTTTCCAGCCGCTAATCCATCTGCTTTTATAACAATATTTTTAAATTCTTTAGACAAAGAGTAGTTTTTTGCTTTATCAAAATCAGTGAAAAATTCTGCATATGAAGTAGGTATATTATTATCCATCATTAAATTTTTCGAAAAAATCTTTGAAGATTCAATTCTTGCAGCTTCTTTTGTAGGACCAAATGTTCTTATATTATTTTCTAAAAGGTTATTGGTTATCCCTTTGCTTAATGGATCTTCAGGGCCAACTATTACAAGATCAGGATTGATTTTAAGTATTTCACTAGTTAGAGAATCAATATCATCATTGAATATCTCTAAATGTTTAGATAATTGATTTATTCCATAATTATCACTAAAAGAAATAATTTCCTTTATTCTTTTATCAGAAGATAACTTCCAAATTATTGAATGTTCTCTTCCTCCTGAGCCTATTACAACAATTTTCATAACTTATTTTTATTCCCACTCTATTGTGCTAGGAGGCTTTGAAGTAATATCATATACGACTCTATTAACTCCCTCCACTTCGTTTATAATTCTTGAAGAGATTTGGGATAGAATATCGTAAGGTATTTTTGACCAGTCTGCAGTCATAGCATCTTTAGAATTTACAGCTCTTATAGCTATACAATTTTGATATGTTCTATTATCTCCCATTACTCCTACACTTTGTGTATTAGTTAATATAGCAAAAGCCTGCCAGATATCATTGTATATTCCAGATTTAGTGATTTCATCAATAAAAATATGATCAGCTTCACGCAATATTTCTAGTTTCTCTTCAGTTATTTCGCCAATTATTCTTATTGCTAAACCTGGTCCTGGAAAAGGGTGCCTTCCAATAATTTTTTTGTTTATTCCAAGCTCATTTCCTATTTCTCTTACTTCATCCTTAAACAACAATCTTAAAGGTTCTATAAGTTTTAGCTTCATTTTTTCTGGTAAGCCTCCCACGTTATGATGACTCTTTATGATTACTTGGTGTCCGTCCTTTATTATTGCTGATTCAACTACATCTGAATATAGAGTTCCTTGGGCTAAAAATTTTACATTTTTGATTTTTTTACTTTCTTTTTCAAAGACTTTTATGAACTCAGAACCAATGATTTTTCTTTTTTGCTCAGGGTCTGAAACATTATTTAATTTTTGCAGAAATTGAGAACTTGCATCAACCAAAATAACATTTAATCCTAGATCTTCTTTTAAAAAGTTCATAACATCTTTTTCTTCATTTTTCCTTAGTAGCCCATTGTTTACAAAAATTGAAGTAAGTTGATTTCCAATTGCTTTGTGGATTAGTGATGCTGTAATACTAGAGTCTACTCCACCCGAAAGAGCACAAATTACATTATTGTTACCAACAATTTCTTTTATGCTTTCAATAGAATTTTCTATAAAGTTTCTTGAAGTCCAGTCAGCCTTTACATTGCAGACATTAGTCGCAAAATTACCCAAAATTTCATCTCCTAAATTCGTATTATCAACTTCAGGATGAAACTGGACTCCATAAAAATTATCTTTTTCAAAAGCTGCACAAAAAGTATTATTTGTTTCAGCAGTGGCAGTAAAATTATTTGGAAGGGTGATGATTTTATCTGAATGACTCATCCAAACCTTATTTGAAGAAGGGATATTGATAAAAAGCTTAGAATCTTTTTTTATTTTTAAAACAGCACTTCCGTATTCTCTGTCTGTTGCTTTTTCAATGTTTCCATTGAATTCTTGAGCAATTAGTTGCATTCCATAACATATTCCTAATATAGGGAGTTTAGTTTTTAAAATCCATGAAGGTATTTTTGGGACATTATTATCATAAACACTATTGGGGCCTCCCGACAAAATAAACCCTTTTATATTTCTGTCGATAAAAAACTTTGGATCTATATTTGGGCTGACTAAATCACAAAATACTTTCTTTTCTCTTAATCTTCGTGATATAAGCCTAGTATATTGAGAGCCATAGTCAAAAATAATGATAGTATCTTGGTTCAAGTTATTCCCTGAAAAATATTTATATATAAAATTAAGGATAAAGGTAAAGTTTTAAAAATTGAAGAGTAAACAAAATATAAAAATATTATTAGAAAAAACAATTACTTGTTTAAACAATGACGAACCGTGTATTTTACCGACAGACACTTATTATGCTTTATCAGTAAAAGCTAGTAGCAGTGCAGCAGTAAAAAACCTGTTTAAAATTAAAAAAAGAGACCTAAATAAACCTGTCCCTATTCTGATTTCTAAATTGGATGATATTAATAAGTATTGTGATATTTCATCAAAAACATTAAAAAAGTTATCAAAAAAATTTTGGCCTGGTCCATTAACAATTGTTTTGCCTTTAATAGGAGACATTCCAAAAGAAATAAATAACAACTCAGGATTTATAGGTGTTAGAGTCCCAGATCATTCATTTACCATTGATCTTATAAATTTCTTGGGAGAACCTATAACTGGAACTTCAGCTAATATTAGCAATATTCCTCCAACAAAGAATATAGAAGAAATAATAAATTCTTTTCATAGTAAGGTTTGTACATATGTTGATATCCCATGTGGTCAAGAAACTTTATCTTCAACAGTAATAAAGATTGACAATAAAAATGGAATAGATATTTTAAGAGAAGGACCTGTTTCTTTACAAGATATATATAAAGAAGTTTCTTAATGCTGGATTACAAAAAAAACATAGAAGAAATTTTAACTCGTAATAATTTAGGAATTTATGAATTAATGAAATATCACTTTGGCTTAGGTAGTGATTCTGTTACAAAATTTCCTTACGGAGAATTAACAGAACTTTTTTCAAGAAAATTTAGTATTGAAAAAGAAGTCTATAAAAAAATAGGATTGTCTTTAGAGTTATTAAACGCATCTTTTGAGGTCCATGAAGATGTTAGAAATGGTAATACTGAAAGAGCGAAGGCAGAATCTTTATGGTGGAAATACGGACCTGCTCAAGCTATAAATGTAGGAGATGGGTTTCAGGCTATTTCAAGAAGCGTTCTTTTAGAGCTTTCAGAAAATTCAAATGAACATGAAAACATAATCAGAATTGTTTCTAGTTTAGATAAATCAATAATTGAAATTTGTGAAGCAGAAAATTATGAATTGAAACTTCAAGAAATGCCTCAGTCTGAAGTTAAGGATTATGAACAAACTATTGAAAATAAATACGGAGCGTTAGTTTCAAATTGCTTTATTTTACCTTCAAAGCTTTTAACTAGTCCTCAAAATAATCTTAGAGAATTTTCAAATAAGTTAGTCCTTTATGAAAAAATAAAGAGAGAAATAGAATTTTTTGAATCTGATAATGACATAGACTCTCCTGAACTAGGTTCCTTTCTTTCGAAAAGTAAACCATTGACTGTAATTCTTGCTATGAAGCATGCTGATGCTTCTCAAAAAAGAGAATTAGGGGAAATATATATTCAACGAGTGATTGACCCAAAAAACATAAAAACAATAAAAGACCTATGTGTAAAAATTGATTCTGTTAATAAAATAAAAAATTTGGCAAATGATTATAAAAATCATTCTTTAAACATGATGAATGATTTAGGATTTGATGATTCAGAAAAGAATAGAATATTTGAGATCATAGAAAATATTTAAGATGATAAAGATTAAAGGTATCAAAAAAGAGAAATTTACTAATAAAAAATGCTTATTAAGACTTGATCTCAACATACCTCTTTCAGAATCAGGAGAAATTTTAGATGATACTAGAATTATTGAAAGCAAACCTTCTATAGATTTTCTTATTGAACAAGGTGCTAAAGTTATTATCATTTCTCATATTGGAAGACCTAAAGGAAAATATGTAGATAAATTATCATTTAAACATTTGCTAAATGAGATAGAGTCTAGGATAAAAAAAAACATTGTTTTTATTGATTTTAATAATCAATCAGAAGCCTTAAGTATTATAAATTCAAAGGATAATGGGACTCTATTTATGCTTGATAATTTAAGGTTTAATTCTGGCGAAGAAAATAGCGAGGATGATTTTATAAATTATTTATCAAGCTTATCAGATGTTTATATAAATGATGGTTTTGGTACAATTCATAGAAATCATGCATCTATCACAGGAATTGCAAATAAAATAAAATCATTCGGTGGAATTCTTTTGGAGAAAGAAATTCAAAATATTTCTGAGTGCATACTTTCAAATGCTTCAAAATCAACAGCGATTTTAGGTGGAGCAAAAATTTCAGATAAAATTCCTATTATTGAAAATTTATCTAGATCGTTTGATAATATTGTTGTAACTGGTGGCATGATAAGACCATTTCTTGTTGCATCGGGAAAAATTTCATACCCAAATGCTTCATCAAATGATAAAGAAGTTGAAGTCGCTAAAAAAATCCTTTCTGATAATAAAAAATTGATTATTCCTCAACAATTGATTTGCTCAAAATCTCTAGATGATGAATCTGTATTATTAAATGCATCTCAAATCGATGAAACGGATAATATTTATGATATTGGTCCTAATAGTTTATCTGATATTTCTAGTATGATTCTAAGTTCTGATAAGATAATTTGGAATGGTCCTCCTGGTGTTTATGAAAACCAATCTTTCCAAAATGGAACAAAGACAATTATAAAAGCTATAGTAAATTCTGAATCAAAAATAAAAGTTGCAGGAGGAGGTTCTACTGTCGCAGCAATAAATTATTTTAATTCTGCTGATTATTTTTCTCATATTTCAACCGGAGGCGGAGCTTTTTTAAGTTTACTAGAAGGAAAATTTTTACAAGGAATTGAGGTGCTAAAACAATGAAAAAATATATAGTTTCTAACTTGAAAATGAATAAAAATTTCAAAGATTTTGAAAAATACCTAATTGAACTAAATTCTAAAATTACTAACTTCAATAATGAAATCATCATTTGTCCTTCAAGCATATTTATCGAAAAGATGTCTAAAACAAAAATTAATGTTTCTATTGGGATTCAGGATATTGATCATAGAGATGAAGGCGCTGCAACTGGATCTATATCTGCAACTCAAATTAAAAACATTTGTAAATACGCAATAGTTGGACACTCAGAAAGAAGAGATGTTTTTAAAGAAGATAATTTTATGATCAAAGAAAAATTAAGTAGATGCTGGGAAAATGATATAACTCCGATTTTATGTATAGGAGAGAGTTTGAAAATCAGAGAAAATGGAATAAAGGAAATAAAAGAGCATCTTTTTTTTCAATTAGATAATAGCTTGAGTCCAGATTCAAATTGGGAAAATATTATAGTTGCTTATGAACCAATATGGGCAATAGGAACTGGCCTTTCTGCCACAAAAAATGAAATTCAGGAAATTACAGATTTATTAAATGATAAATTATCCGTGTTATCAAATTCGTATGATATCCCTGTTTTATATGGTGGAAGTGTCAATGATGATAATTTTAAAGATTTTCAAAATATAAATAGTTTGTCAGGATTTTTGATAGGAAGTGCAAGCTTGGATCCTACTATTCTCTCTAAAATAATCAATGATTTCTAATGATAAATCATAAAGTTATTTCAATACTTGGACCTACTGCTTCAGGGAAGTCTGACCTATCTATAAAAATAGGTCAAAAATTTGATTTACCTATAATCAACTCTGATTCTAAACTTTTATATAAAGGCTTTGATATTGGTACTGCAAAACCAACTAATTCAGAGCAAAATTTAGTTAAGCATTTCATGATTGATGTATTGAAATTTAATGAAAAAAGTAATCTAAAATGGTTTTTAGATGAATCTAGATCAATAATTTCTGAATTAAATAGAAAGGATCAAATCCCAATACTTACAGGAGGAACAGGTCAATATTTATGGGGGATTTTAGAAGGATGGGATCCTCCAAAAGTAAAACCAAATCAAGAATTAAGAAAAATAGTCTATGAAGAAATAGAAACGCTAGGCATTGAAAAAGTAATACTAAATTATTCTAAAAAATATCAACTAAATTCCGAATTAGATTTAGAAAACCCAATTAGACTAATTAGAATGATAGAAAGGTTAGAATCTGGGTTTAAAGGAGATTCAAAAACCAAGTTAGATAACTATAATATGGATTCTTTAATAATTGGTTTAAAAATAGAAAGAGATCAAAGTGACAAATTGATTAGAGCTAGAATTAAAAATATGATTTCTCACGGATGGATAGAAGAAGTTGAAAGTTTATTAAAATCAGGTGTGGATCCAAAATCTCCTCCTATGATGTCAATTGGTTATAGAGAAGTTCTTGATTATATAAATGGTGATTGCACAAATGAAGAATTGGAAGAAAAGATTTATCTATCTACAAGAAAGCTTATGCGCCATCAAGATAATTGGTTTAAGAAATCTGATAAAAGAATTAAATGGGTAAATTTTGAAAACTCATTTTCTGAAGCGAATATTATAATATCAGAGTGGTTAGAAAAAAAGGAGAATTGAATGTTACCATTTGTAAAACTGCAAGGTGCTGGTAATGACTATATAGCAATTGATGGAAGAGACAAAAATTATGACTGGAATCAATTGTCAATAGATATGAGCAAACCTGTTTTTGGAGTAGCATCTGATGGAATTGTTGTTGTTTTTGAAAGCGACGAAGCAGATATAAGAATGAGAATATACAACCCTGATGGATCTGAAGCTGAAATTAGTGGAAATGGAATCAGATTGTTTACAAAATTTGTTGTTGATCAAGGAATCGTATCTCCTGATAACGGAATATTGAAAATTGAAACAGGTGATGGAGTGAAATCTGTGTATCCTTCATTAGAAAATGGTAAAGTTGTTTCATCGAAAGTGGAAATGGGGACACCTAATTTTATAGCTAGTAAAATACCTATTTCTGTTCCAAATATTTCTGATTCAGACAAACCGAAATTTCAAATGGAAATACTTGGACATAAACTTGATATTACATGTCTTTCAGTAGGGAATCCTCATGCTGTTTGTATTATGGACCAAAATGTTGACGATTTCCCTTTAGTAGAAGTCGGAACAATAGTTGAAAAACATGAATACTTTCCTAACAGAATCAATTTTGAAATAGTAAATATAATATCTAGAGAAAAAATAAGAGCTAGGATATTTGAAAGAGGTGCAGGGGAGACCTTATCATCTGGAACTGGTAGTACTGCATCTGCAAGTGCAAGCAGATATAACGGACTAGTTGATGACGATGTAGAAGTTCTTTTAGATGGAGGAAATTTAAATATTTCTTGGGATAAAAATGATATGGCTGTGCTGGAAGGACCTTCGGAAGAAGTTTTTAGTGGCATTTGGCCTAGATAAAGGAGAATAAATTATGAAATTAGCAAAAAGAGTTCAAGATCTTCCACCATATTTATTTGTTGGCATTTCAAGAGCTATAGCAAAAAAGAAAGAACAAGGTATTGATGTAATTTCTTTTGGAATAGGAGATCCTGATATACCAACTCCAAAACCAGTTATTGACAGATTGAAAATTGCTTCTGAAAATCCGACTCATCACAGATATCCAGAATCTGAAGGCCTACCAGAATTCAGAGAATCTGTAGCAAAATTTTATTCTAATAGGTTTGGAGTGGATTTAGATTATAAAACCGAAATCATTAATTTAATAGGTGCTAAAGAAGGCATTGCACATGCTCCTTTGTGCTTTATTGATCCTGGAGATATAGCCCTAGTACCTAATCCTGCTTATCCAGTGTATGAAATAGGGACAATGTTTGCAGGTGGAGAAACAGTTTTTATAGACTTGTTAGAAAAAAATGATTTTCTGATTGACTTTTCAAGTATAGATACAAATATTGCTAAAAAGGCGAAAATGCTTTGGATCAACTACCCAAATAATCCAACTGGTGCTGTAGCTAATTTAGATTTTTATAAAGAAGCTGTAGAATTTTGTAAAAATTTTGACATAGCTCTTATGCATGATGCTTGTTATACAGAAGTAACTTATGATGGATATGTTGCCCCTAGTCTTTTACAAGTTCCTGGAGCAAAAGATATTGCTATTGAATTTCATTCACTATCAAAGACTGCAAATATGACAGGATGGAGAGTGGGAAGTGCAGCAGGTAATCCTGACTTAATTAATGCTCTTATGAGAGTGAAATCAAATATTGACTCTGGTCTTTCTCAAGCAATCCAAGAAATGGGAATAGAGGCCCTTTCCTTATCAAATGATTGGATTAAAGACAATAATAATATTTACAAAAATAGAAGAGACAAAGTAGTATCAACTCTTAAAGAAATTGGATTAGACGCAAAAGCTCCAAGTGCAACATTGTATATATGGACTAAGGTTCCAAATGGTTATTCATCAGCTTCTTTCACTGAGAGGTTGCTTGAAGAAGTGAATGTGGTAGTAACTCCAGGTAATGGATATGGGACTGCAGGAGAAGGGTATATAAGGCTTTCTCTAACTATTCCAGACGACCAGATTGATGAGGGATTAAAAAGATTGTCAAAATTAACATTAAAATAATTTGGGATTATATAAAACAAATATAAGAAAAGAACGTGCATTACTAATTGCTGCACATATTAAAGGTAAATCGTCTCCTAAAAAGGCAAAAGAATCTTTGGAGGAACTTTATAATCTAGCTGAATCAGCTGGTGCAGACCCGGTCAAAGCTTTTTATCAAATGCTAAGTAAGCCTCAAAATACTTATGTAGGAACGGGTAAATTATTAGAAATCAAACAACTTATTAAAGAACTAGACATTGATGTATGTATTTTTGACGATGAATTGAATCCAAGTACACAGAAAGAATTAGAAAATAGACTTGGGGTAAAGGTGATTGATAGAACGGCCTTGATTTTGGATATTTTTTCAGATAGAGCTCAAACTCATGAAGGTAAACTTCAAGTTGAACTTGCTCAATCAGAATATTTAATGCCTAGGTTGGCAGGTCAATGGAGCCATTTAGAGAGATTAGGTGGGGGGATTGGAACTAGAGGACCTGGAGAAACTCAAATAGAAACAGATAGAAGGTTGGTTAGGGATAAAATAAAAAGAGTCAAAAGCTCTATGAAAAAAATTGAAAGAAATAGGAGCTCACAACGAAACAAAAGGATTAGTAATAATGCTATTAATTTTTCATTAGTAGGTTATACAAATTCAGGTAAAAGCCTATTATTTAATAATTTGGTTAAATCAAAAATATTATCTAAGAATCAATTGTTTTCTACTTTAGACACTACAACGAGAAAAATATATTTAGATCAAAGTATATCTTCTACAATTTCAGATACTGTAGGATTTATAAATAAATTGCCTACAATACTCGTAGAATCATTTAAATCAACATTAGAGGAAGCTGTAAACGCTGATGTGTTGTTGCATGTAATCGATTATTCAAATGATGACTTTGAAGAAAAAATAAGAACAGTAGACAATATTTTAGATGATTTAGGGTTATCAGAAGTACCTAAGTTATTAATAAAAAATAAAATAGATATAAAAGAAAATGAAATAACCAAGATAGATTTAAATGAAAGTTACATCACTCAAATCACAACTTCAGCAAAAGATGGAACAGGTCTAAAAAGTCTAAGAGAGCAATTATTAGAGCTTGCATCTATTCAAATAAGTAAAAAACAAAAGATTTATATATCTAATTAAAAGGGCACTGGATAATTGCCACATATCTTATTGCGCACTATATTAGTTATGTAAAAAATATACTTGAATTATTTTAATATCCTGTATTCCATGTTTCCTAAGATATCATGAAACAAATCATAATCTGATCCCTGCAGTTTTAAAAATTTATCAAAATCTTCGTAAAATTTTTCTAATGAAATTCCAAAGGTATCTTTAAATGCTACCTCCCAGTTTGGTTTTTCAGTCAAATTCTTGTAAAAAGATTCAAGCAACAAATCTTCTCCGTAAACTTGAGCCAAATAAGCCAATGCCCAAGTTCCAAGATCATAGAGAATGTCACAACTATTTTCATAATTTATGTCTTGTAACTTACTTCCAGGACAATTATTGGAAAGTTTATCAAGAGCACTAAGCATTTTATCTTCCATATTATCTCTTAATACGTTTGGTTCTGATCCATATATAGGTTTTAATAAATTAGTATCGATTGCTTTTTGATACTTAATTTGACCCATATATTCAGCTCCACCTTCATAGAACCAATCAGGGCCCTTTAAACTTGTTCTTTTTTCACCTACTCCCATATGGGAGCTCTGGATTGCATGGAAATATTCATGGAATAATATTCTTTGATCCGTTCCAGCTTCAATTGGTTGAAATAAATCTGTAAATCCGAATGGTATTGATGATCCAAAAAAGTGAAATCCCCACTCATCATGTCCCATGTGAGCTGCAGACGCACTTCCAAAATTGTTCTCTATACCTTCTTCTCCTATTCGTCTATAGAAATCAAGTCCACCACTATCAGGACCGTGTCTGCCTAAACAGTCATCCATACTCTGTTGATTACGATTTTCTCTTCTTTCACAATTTATATTAGTTAATTTACTAGCGGCTTCTTTTTCAGTCCCTAAAACCCAATATTCAACAGGCTCATAACTTCCCCATTCAATCATAGCTGCTAATAAAGATGAAGTTACTGCAGGACATACAGTTTCTTGTAAATCTGAAGCACAAAATACTTCAGGAGAATATCCTTTTTCAACTCCCCATCCCGACTCCCAATCAAGTTGTGTAAAAGGAGCTACTATAGCTTCAGAAGAAGTACAATAAACATAATCTTTTCTATCTTCACAAAGACTTTCTGTATGTGTCATTTTGTCTGGATTTGGTAATGGTGTTGGTGTTGGTGTAGCTGTTGGTGTAGGTGTAGGTGTTGGTATTTTTGGAGTAATTGCAGCTGAATTATCATATGAAGTTTGAGTTGGTAAAATCGATTTACTAATAGGGGTTGAAATTTTTCTAAATGATTTTTCTGGAGTAGGAATAATAGTTTTTTTTATTTGAACTTTTTCTGTTATTTTTTCAGCTTTTTTTACTAAGCTTTCTTTTAGAGGAGTTTTAGTTGGAGTTTCTTTTATAGTAACTGTGGAAGGTGTATTTATTTCAGATTTTAGAGAAATATTTTCATTATCATTTATAGAGCTAGTATTAGTTTCATTAGATCCGCAAGAAGCAGTTATAACTATAGTAGAAAATATTGATATAAGTAATGTTTTTTTCATTTAATAAAGTCTAACGCTTCTTTCTTAAAGCTGTATACTCCGTTTTTATTCTCAATCGACTTCCAATGCTTTTTAATATGTTTTATTTCTCTACTATTTGTTTATATTAAATTCATCAATAACAAAAGAGTAAATTAAAAACTACTCACCATTTGTTGGATCACTGATCCCTTTTATCTCTTCTATTTTATCAGCTGGAGCACCTAGTCTTTCTGCATGCTCTTTTACAAGCTCTGGATTATCTGCAATGTATACACAGTAAATCTTATCCTGAGTTGCGTAACTATGTTGCCAATGAATGTTTTTACCTTCATCGTTCATTTCTTTTAGTACTTTATTTGAATTAGTTGCGCCTGAGTTATCTTTTCTGTCTCCAGCTCCAGGTATATTTCTTTCTATAATATATTTAGGCATTACAGTTTCCTTTCAATTCGTCTCTATATATAACTTATGATTATTTTTCTTATGGAATATACTTTAAAGTAACATTCAATAAAAAAAAATGCAAAATTACTTCAAAAGCTATAAAATACCTTTACTTATATTTACATCTTCCATAACTTTTTTTGTATTAGGTTTCGTTATAAATATTATTTTTCTAGATTCTGATAACTCAGTAAATGAAATTGTTATAAAACAAGCAACTAAATCTGAAACTGGGCCAAAAGACTTATCAACTTTGTGGGAAGCTTATGACTTTATAAATGAAGAGTATTATGACCGCTCAAAAATTGATCATTCTAAGATGAATGATGAAACGATTAAATCACTTATTAAAACTCTAGATGATAAACATTCAGCTTATGTATCTCCTGAGAAATGGCAGATAACAAGCTCCGATTTGACAGGTTCATACCAAGGCATAGGAGCATATGTAGATATGGCAAATGATCAATCTTCAGTTATTATTGTCTCCCCTATTAACGGGGGCCCTGCCGAAAAAGTTGGGATTAAAGGTGGAGATAAAATAATAAAAGTTGATGGAGAAAGTATCATAGGAATGTCATTAAATGAAGCGATAACTTTAATAAGAGGACCTGAAGGAAGTTCTGTAACTCTTACTATAGAGAGAATAGGAGAAATAGAAGCTTTCGATATAACTGTTATAAGAGAAAAAATCAAGCAAACAAGTGTACAAAAAGATTTAATCCCAGATACTACTTATGCAAAAATAAGAATAGATCAATATACAGAAAATACGCCAGAAGAACTTTTGAAAGCTTTAAATGAAGCAATAAAAACAGATAAATCAACAGGAATAATTTTAGATATAAGAAATAATCCAGGAGGATTATTAGGTTCAGCGGTGAACGCTACTGCACTTTTCTTAAATGAAGAACTTATTACATATGAAATAGATGCAAAGGGCAAAAAAACAATGTGGAAAGCAGGAAATGAAGTAGGCAAATTTTCAAATATCCCATTAGTAACATTAGTAAATGGAAGCTCTGCAAGTGGATCTGAAGTGATGGCGGGAGCTCTTCAAGATTACGGAAGAAGTGTTTTGATAGGTGAAAAAACTTATGGAAAAGGAAGTGTCAGCCTCGTTAGAAATTTATCTAACGGAGGAGGAATGTTTTTGACTAATGCACATTGGTTTACTCCTAATGGCAGAGAAATACATGAAATAGGAATTGAACCTGATGTTAAAATTTCTCTTCCTGAAGCTTCTTCAAAATCTGCAGAGTTTTATGATACTCAAATCGATGCAGCTATTACTCAATTAAACTTTGAAACAAAAAATTAATTTATGAAATTTGCAAGAAATAGAAAAGCTTTTTATGATTACGAAATACTTGATAAATTTGAAGCTGGGATTGTTTTAAATGGTCCTGAAATAAAATCAATAAGAAATAGTAACTTATCTATTTCGGAATCAAGGATACTTGTAAATAAAGGTGAAGCATGGCTTATAGGTTGCCATATTGCTGAATATAAATTTGACTCTAATTCCGAATCCTATGACCCTATAAGAGATAGAAAACTATTATTACATAAGAATCAAATTGGTAAATTAGCTGGTGCAAAAACTCAAAAAGGTTTAACCATAGTTCCTCTTTCTGTTTATATGAAAAGAAACTTTATAAAAATTGAGATTGCTCTTGCGAGAGGGAAAAAGAAATATGACAAAAGAGCCTCAATAAAAGAAAAAGATTCTAATAGATCAATAAGCAGAACTTTGAAAAGTAAAAATAAATGAGTTAAAATTATATTAATGGGGACGAGTGGGTTCGACAGGGAATGGATTTCTAAGTCGCAGGTCGTGTTGTCATACCACGTATGAAATGGCAAAATCATGATTGGCGAACATAAAAACGCTCTCGCTACTGCTTAATTTAAGCTAGCGACGTTCTTTAGTATTTTTGCTTAGGGTGATACTAAAGAGCGACGAATTACCTAGGCTGAGCAACATCATTGCTAGAGTGCTGTTGCAAACATTTTTCTAGCTAAGCAAACATAGATGGTTTGTCGATTGCGCCTTTGTTGACGAAAATAGTAATATCGACTAAGCCTGTAGAAGCTTAGAAAGAAAATTTCTTGGACGGGGGGTTCAACTCCTCCCCGTCTCCACCAAAATGATTTTATTTTTTAAAAAACAATGAAAAAAAATAAAAAAAAATATATAACTCGATATCATGTAATTCAGTCTTTATTTGCAGGAATTTTTATTACATTTATTATCCTTATAGGAGAAACATTTTCTAATAATGTAATAAATGCAGCTATTGGCTCAAGTGTTGCTTTATTATTTTTACATCCAAAAAATAGACAAAATAATTTTAAAAGTTTAGTTATGGGAAACATGGTAGCAATTATAACTTTTTTGATTTTGTACTATTTGTTTTTATTATTTCACCAAGGATTATTTCTATCAATTTCAAACAAAGATTTTCATGTTTTTTCAGGATTGTCTTTTTTTATTTGCTTGTTTGTGATGAGTATTACCAATTCTGAACATATTCCAGCAGCAGGAACATCAATAGGCTTATCAATCAACCCATTAGATTATAGGTTGATATTTTTTATAATTTTTTCTGTATTTTTCTTGTATTTGCTAAAACTAGCTTTAGATAAATATGGGAAAAATATTATTTAATTACAATCTTGACAAATTATATATAATTCTAAATTGTGTGAAACAAGTTCTCCATTAAGATCTTTTTCATATTTTCTAATAGACTTTTCAAGACCAGATAGGTTTATTTCTTCGATTTTGTTACATTTCTTGCATATAGTATGATGATGATGGTCGGAAGAAGAAAGAGCGTAATAACTGTGATCATCTACAATATTTATTCGACATATTTTTTCTATTTCGTACAATAATTTTATAGTTCTATATACGGTTGCTCTGCCTATATTTGGAAGGTCTTTTGTGATTTCTTCTGAAGTGAATAATCCATCTTTTCTAACTATTTCAGCTATTATTCTTCTCCTGGAATTTGTAACACTGTTACCAGAGCTTACAATAAGATCCACTATTGAATTTACTATAACTACTTGATCTTGTACCATACGTCCAATCTACATAAGTCTGAAAGTTCATTAAGAAACTGAGTTCTTTGAAAATAAGCCATTATGGTAATTATAATTAAAATTACAAAGCTAACAATAAAAAACTTGGATAAATTATTTCTATTTATGCTTACTAAAATGGATTTATCAACTAAAGAATCTGGAAGGATTATCATTTGTTTTGCCGGGCTTAGTAGCCAACCAATTGCAAATCCACATATTAATCCTGAAACATGAGCAACTTGGTCTATATTTGTAGCAGTTGCTCCATAAACAACGTTTATAAAAACCAAAACTCCAATTGAAACCAGAGACTCTCTAGCATTTGATCCAAGTACATTTTTATTTATCATTAGAAAGGCAGCATAGCAACCTAAAAGACCAAATATAGCACCGCTTGCACCAGCTCCAATTGAGCCGAGTCCTACTCCTTGGTTACAATAAGTTACATCTTCAATATTGATAAATACAGATCCAGACCAATAAGAAAAAATTGAAGATGATATACCTGAAAACAAGTAAATAATTACATACCTAAATCTTAAGAATTCTTTTTCAATTAATCTGCCGAATATAAACAACCCAACTAGGTTTAAAATTAAATGAATTATGCCTATATGCATAAAAGTAGCTGATAATAGTCTCCAATATTCTCCTTGTGAAATCGCATAATCAAATTTGGCTCCAAGTCTCACCAAATTTACAGTGTTTGTAGATCCTCCAGAAAGAGTTTGAATTAGAAAATAAAAAATATTTAAAATGATAATCGTCCAAGTTATCGGAAATGTTTTAAATGTTGGATACTTAGTTATAAACTCATTCATTTATTAATTCTTCTATTTTCTTTTTATCTATTTTCCCATTAATTAATTTAGGAAATTCGGATTTAGAAACATGTAACACTTTTGGCAATTTAAAACTGTCCATATTAGATAAAGATTTTTTTATTTGACTTAGAGATAAAATTTTATTTCTGTCTTTGAAGTTGACAAATAAATTAACTTTTTGACCCCAATATTTATCAATTGACCCAAATACGTAACTTTCATTTATCTCAGGGATTTTATTAACTTCATTTTCTATTTCACGAGGATTGATATTTTCCCCACCTGAAATAATCAAATCATCAATTCTTCCTTCAATAAATAAATACCCTTCTTTATTTATATATCCAAAATCTCCAGTGTTTAACCAATCATTATTTTGTTCAGTTATATATTTTGCCACATTTGGCCCATTAATTTGTAATTCTTTTTTTTCTGTAAATTTTATATTTATATTATTTAATACTTTACCAACAGAACCTTCAGGTCTATTTAAATCATGTGGATTTGCTGTGGCTATTTGTGAAGTGGCTTCTGTCATTCCATATGTAGGTAATACTTTGATATTAAATCTTTGAGCTTTTGAAATCAGTTCCTCTGAGACTTTTGCTCCACCACATAAAACAAAATTGAATTCATCTGGGGCACTAATTTTCTTTTTTCCCATAATATCTAAAATTTTTATCAACATAGTTGGAACTAAAGAAATTATAGAAACTTTAGATTTTAGAATTAGGTCTATCACTATATAAACATCAAAAGTATCTAATGCATAAAACTTTTTTGATAATATAAGACTTCTATAAATAATAGACAAACCTCCAGCATGGTATGGGGGCATACATAACAGCCAAACATCTTTATCGTTTACATTTAAGTTATCTTGAGATATTTTACAGCTAGATTCAATATTTTTTCTCGAAATGCTTACAGCCTTTGGTGTCCCAGAACTTCCAGAAGTGAACAAGATACAAAACATTTCCTCTTTGTTTGGCCAGGTAAAGTTAAAATTCTTATGATTATTCTTTTTGGTTTTTAGTTTAGTAATATTTTTTATATCCGGAAAATCTATACTTTCATCGTATATGATTTTTTTTGAACCAATTAAATTCATTTTGAATTCTATTTCATTCTTTGGGCTTTTGGGGTTTAGAGGAACAAAAACTCCTCCTAACATAGTAATAAGATTAGCAAAAACAGCATACTGAATAACATGATTTGAAATAAAGCAAATTTTTTCTCTAGAAATTATATTTTCTTTTGTAAATGTATAATTTTGAACAATTAAATCAAAAAAATCTTCAAACGTATATTCTTTATTTTGTGTGATAATAAATTTTTCTTTATTTACTTGTTTTTCAATCCAACTAATAGACATGATTTAATTTTTCTAAAATATTCAAGTTAAAGATTTCTTGCCAATCAGATATTTGGTATTTAATTATTTTTTGTAAATCAAACTTACTAAACCTAGATTTTATATACCCTTTATCTAAAGTAATTCCTTCTAATAAAGATTTTTCTATATAGTTATAAGTTCCAAATCCATGAACTATTTCTTTACCGTATAATTCATCTAATATTTTTGCAATATAAATTGATTTATTAAATCCTATTTGAGTTTCAAAAGTTGAGCTCACATAAGAGTTAATATTGTTATTAAAGCAATTCTTTGCAAGAGCAATTGAGTTTTTTGTATTACCCAATAATTTTGGCTTAATCGCTATATAGCTAATTAACTTATGGGCAATAATTTTATTTATATCTTTTATATTTTCTTGGTTTATGTCTATACATAATTTTTGCTTATACTTTTTTAGAATCATATAATTTTCAAATGACTCTGTTTTGAGTAAACCTTCAATAAATTCAAAACCAAAATCAATATTATTTACTAAGTTTTTAGACTCTTCTATGGAAAATTCATTATTAAAATCAGCCCTGACACTTAAATTTGAATCTATAGATTTCAATTCTTCTACTTTTCTAATATAGTCGTCTTTTGAAAGCTTTATTTTGAATGATTTAAAACCTAATTTTAAGAAATTGAAAATTTTGTTTCTAATATTTTCATTTTTTGAAATCAATATAGAAGTTCTTATTGAAGATTCTTTTTCATATTCAATATCTGATAAGGAAAATTCAAATGAAGGAAAATTATCTTTAAAAGAATCTTTCTGACTATTAAGCAATCTTTCAATTTCAATAATATTGTCTTTACTGAAATTTTCTAAAGGAGATATTTCTAAAAGCCTTTTTGATTTATTAGATTTTATTAGAATTATTTCTTGAAAATTATACTCAGTCTTAGAATTTTCAAAGTTTGACAATGGTATTTTGTATTTACTATATTGAAACATTTATTATATTTTTCCTAGTTTGTAAATGAAATTTCATCATAGCAGCAATGTGATGCTTAAAGTAAGGCATAATATAAAATGACTTGCAACTGTCTTAATAAGTGTAGAATTTAATTCACTAGATGTTTTTGATTTTGTTAAATCTAATTCTATTGATAATTTTTTCTTCTTCCAGATATTAAATCCAAGTTCATTCAAAGGAAAAATGAACAAACTAATAATAGCTGGGATAAGAATGTACCTATTTTCTAAAGTAATACTATTAACTATAAGTAAACAATGAATAAGAACTACTAATAAATAATATAAATATCTTGATTTTTTTTCACCTAAAATAACAGCAATGGTATTTTTTTTCCCATTTTTATCGTTTTCTAAATCTCTTATATTGTTTATTAAGATTATTAAGCTCGCAGAAATCCCTGGTATTAGAGAAAGCAGTAAAAGCTTTAATGTAGGGTAAATATCAAAAATATACAGGCTTCCAAGAACAGTCATCGGACCAAATACTATTATTACTCCAATTTCGCCTAAACCATTATATCCGTATGGCTTAGGACCTCCTGTGTATGAATATGCTAATACAAATAAAATAAGACCTATTACTAGTGAAAAAAAATTACTAATTAAAAATGCAATTAAACCTAAGGATAAACAAATAATAAATATTATTAATGTAATCCAATTCATCTCAAATTTTGAAAGATGACCTAGTTGAGATGCTCTTACTGGGCCAAGTCTATTTTCGTTATCTAAGCCTTTATTAAAGTCCTGAATATCATTTAGAAGATTTACTAAAATTTGTAAAAAAAATCCTATTGAAATGACTAAAGCTATTCTATATATTTCTACAGAATCATTTAGACCAATAGATACAGATAAAAGCAATGGCCCTAATACTGCAGGTAAGGTTTTTAATCTAAATCCAATTAATATAGAGCGTAATTTATCCATGGAATGGAGGCTTAGGAAATTTAGTAAAATCTGGATCTCGTTTTTCAACGAAAGCATTTTTTCCTTCTTTAGCTTCTTCAGTCATGTAATACATCATAGTTATATCTCCAGCCATATTTTGAAGACCAGCTAAACCATCAGATTCTGCTATAAATGTATTTTTTAAGAATCTGATAGCAGTAGGGCTTTTTGCTAATATTTTTTTTGCCCAAAGAACACCTTCATTTTCGAGTTCATCATATTTTACAACTTTATTAATTAAACCCATATTAAGTGCTTCTTTAGCATTATACTGATCACATAAAAACCATATTTCCTTTGCTTTTTTTGTCCCAACTAACCTTACAAGTTCTGAAGATCCAAACCCTGCATCAAATGAACCTACCTTTGGTCCAGTTTGTCCAAAAACTGCATTTTCAGATGCTATGGTAAGATCACATATAACTTGCAGTACATGTCCTCCTCCAATAGCGTATCCACTAACTAATGCAATTACAGGCTTTGGCATATATCTAATAAATCTTTGTAAAGGGAGAACACTTAAGCTTGGATTACCTTGATCATCATTGTATCCTCCGTGTCCTCTTACTTTTTGATCTCCACCTGAACAAAATGCTTTATCACCTGCACCTCTAAAAAGTACTACTCCCGTATTATCATCTTCAGCAGCTTCTTTAAATGCCATAGATAGTTCCTGAATAGTTTCTGGCCTAAAAGCATTTCGAACTTCTGGTCGATTTATTGTGATTTTAGTTATTCCCTCAAAATGATCTACTAAAATATCTTCATATTCTTTTTTAGTTTGCCAATTAATTAACATTATTTTCTCCAAGTATAAAATCCTTTACTTCCCTAGATACAAAAATAGGGTTTTCTAGTATTATATTATGTCCTGAATCAGGAACCATTATAGTTTTAGATTTTCTTATGGAATTAGAGATGGTTTTTGAAATATTTTTGTATTTATAATCATTTTCTCCATACATTATTAAAGTTTTGGTATTGATTTTTTCAAGATTGGCTAAAAGATTTCGTTGTTTACCTTGGCCTTGATGTTTAAGATTTAAAGCAAGACCATAAGGATTATGACTCAATCTTATTTCTTTAAGTTTCTGTTTTTTGTTTATAGGTAATTTATTTTCTGAACTCCACAAGGGTAATGATTCCCAATATTTAACGAATTTTTCTAGATTATTATTAGTTAATAAATCAATTAACTTTTGGTCAGAATTGTTTCTTTTTTTCTGTTCTTCTTGATTATCTAATCCATAGGAAGCGCTACATAGTATTAGTTTGTTTATTTTTTTTTGAAATTTAGTTGCTAAATGCATGGCATTTCTTCCTCCAAGTGAATATCCAAGAACGTTGACCTTAATCAATTTTAATTCATCTATAATATCTAAAATCAATTTGCTGGAATTCTCAAAAGAATAAATCGATTCATTTCGGGTCATAGAATTTCCATGACCGGGAAGATCAATCATTATAACTTTGAAAAATTGTTGAAGGTACTTTGACATTACATCAAAAGATTTGTGTGATCCAGTAAACCCATGAATTAATATAATGGGCAATCCTTTTCCTTGAATCTTATAAAACAACTTATTCATCAAAATTTATATTATCAATGGCATTTTTAATATATGAATTATATTTACTATAGTTAAATTTTCTAAAATTCATTTCTATAATGTTTACATTGTTTGTAAGTTTTTTAGTAATTACTTCTTTGAGATCTTTTTCATCAGAGGGATTAAAATATTGGCAATCAATACTGTTAGCAAGTTTCAAAATATTTAAATTTTGATGAGGTGTAACAAACCATTCATCATAAATTTTATTTAAGTCTTTAGCTTGTGGGAGTAAATTGAAAATTTGTCCTCCATTGTTATTGTTTACAAAAATAGTAAGATTTTTTGCATTTCTTTTAGCTGTTATTAGCCCCCCTATATCATGTATAAATGCTAAGTCTCCCAGATCAAGAAAAACAGGACTTGAAGTTGAAGAACTAATTCCAGATGCTATAGAAATATTACCGTCAATTCCTGAAAGCCCTCTGTTTCCCAAATAAGTAACGTTTTTGCTTTTGTTCAAAATAATATCTAAAATTCTTACTGGTAAAGAATTCCCTGATATGTATAAAGAATTTTTGGGTAAATTTTCAAGTATTGTTTTTTTATAACTAATTTCTTTTATTTCAGATAAATTGTTTTCTAAGCTAAATCTTGCTCGATTATTTATTTTTTCCAAATAATTTTTCCATTGATTATTAGATGATTTTGCAATTTTATTTTTAATTTCATTTGTAATAGTTTCAATTGATGAACTTATATGCAAACTTATATTAAAAAAACCATGAGAAATTCTATTTGAAGGTTCAATAAAAATGTGATTTTTTGCTTTTTCTAAACTTTTAGAAATAAATTTAGATACAGGTAAAGAGCCTATATGAATTACTGTTTCAGGAATTAAATTTGTATTTTCCTCTCTAAATATTATATCTCCAGTATCGACTATGACATTTTCTTTATAATTTTTTGAATTTCTTAGGTTTGATAAAGGATCGGCAATTATTGGCCAATTTATAAGTTTCGAAAGATTTATTATTTGATTGTTATTATATGAATGAGAACCAACAAGAATTAATCCATTTTTATTTTCGATCATAGCTAATAAATTATCAATATCAGACGGATTTAATGAAATATCCTGTTCTTTAAATGAATTTTGTTTTGTTTTTTGGATCGTGATTAATGGATTTTCATCTGTAAAAGGTTCTTCGAATTGCCAATTAATATGTACAGGACCTTTTGGATGGTTACTTGATAGATAAATTGCTTTGTATGCTATATTAGGTATGAAATTTGATTCCTTTGATACTGGAATATCGTAAAACCAATTTATATTATTACCATAAATATTGTTTTGATTTAATGTTTGGTTAGATCCAGTTTCTCTGTAATACATTGGTCTATCTGCAGTAATTATAATGATAGGAATTTGTGAATAAAAAGCTTCAGCAATTGAAGGGCTATAATTTAGAGTAGCAGTCCCAGATGTGCATATTAGTACAGTTGGTTTGTTTGAAATTTTAGATTTTCCTAATGCAAAATATCCAGCTGATCTTTCATCTAAAACTAGATGTAAGTTAAATGATTTTTTATTTTTTAGAAGATTCTTTACTAAAGGAGTTGATCTTGAACCAGGACTAATAACCACATCACTTATAGAATAATTTATCAATTGTTCTAAAAATTTTTTTATTTGTTCGTCTTGAATAAGCATTTTATTCTTCTATTATTGATTTATTTATTGCATCAAATTTAGAATCAAGTTCATTGATTTCATGTTTTATTTTTGAATTTTCTACAATACCGTTACCAGCAAATGTTATTATTTGATTGCTATTTTTAGAATATTTTGCACATCGTAATGCAGCGAAAAAATAAGAGGAGTCTTCTTCAATATATCCAATTGATCCTGAATATAAACCTCTGTGGAAGAGCTCATTTTGTTTTATCCATTGTTTAGCTTCTTTGACTGGATATCCAGCTAGTGCTGGAGAAGGATGAAGCAACTTGATAAATTCAAAAAAATCATTGTTTTCAGTGATTGTTTCTAATTCTAATAACAGATGGTTAATATTACTCAATGATTTGATTTTTAAATTTGATTTATTGATTTTGTTTGAGGATAGTTTTTTTAATTGTGTTTCTAAAAATTTTACAACAATTTTATGTTCTTCTTGTAATGTAGAATTATTGAACTTTTCTTCTATCTCTTTTCTATTTTGACCATAATTAGGAATTGAGCCTGCTAATGCATCTGTGCTTAATGATTTTTTTCTATAGGCGAATACTTTTTCTGGTGTTGCACCAAAGAAATAATCATTTTTGTTTTTATATAAAAAAGTGACACAATCAGGATATTGTTTCGCCATCTTAATTAGAGTTTGCTTTATATCGATTTTTATATTTTTGTGTTTCTTTGATTCGCCAACTACAATTTTTTGTAATTTAGATTTTGAAATATCTCTTTTTGCTTTTTCGACTAAATTTATCCATTTTTCGTGACATTCAGTTAAGTTTCTATTAGATTGATTATTTTCAATGATTGATTCTTTATTATTAAAAATATTTTCATAGTAATTTTTTCCAGAACCAAACTCCTTTATGTTATTATTTTCAAAAATTATGGAGTAAGAAGGAAATATAAACTCAGCAATAGGAAATTCACCCCATATTTCTTCGTCTATATTATTAGAAAGATCAAATGAAAGACTCCCAAAACCTATTTTTTCGATACTTAGGATCTTTAAAACTTCTTGCTTAAAGTTACTATAAGTATCAAAACTTTCACGTTTTATGCTTCTTGATTCTCCAAATGAAGCAACTATTTTATTCTCATTAGGAGAAATCAACAAACGATTTGGATTGTTATCTAATATAGATGATAATAAGTCAAAATAATTTAGCATGTTTTTCGAATCAAAAAATTAATTAGATTCAATTTTATTATACTATCTTCCAAATTGATTTGTAATATGTTCATAATCTAATTTTATTACAGCCGGTCTGCCATGAGGATCCCAAGGACTATCAGTGTTTTCTAAATCATTTATCAATTTATTACATTCATTTGAGGTAAGAGAATCTCCTGCTCTGACGGCACTGTGACAAGCTAGCCTTTTAGAAATGATTTCTTTTGGACTATCAGAATTCTTTTTTTCAAAATCTTTTGAAATTAGATCCAAAAGGTAACTCACATCAGATTCTTTAGTTTTATATAGCCCTACGAAAGGAACATTTCTGACAATTATCTGTCCTGTAGCCGATTCTTCTAAATCCCATCCCAATTCTGAAAATTTTTCTATATTTTCAATGATTTTAGAATTCACCAAAACCCCTAAATCAACATATTTTCTAATATTCAACTTTTGAAATTCATTTGAAAAAGCTTGAGTTTTATATTTTTCATACAATATTCTTTCATGTGCGGCATGTTGATCAATTATATATATGCCATCTGGGCCTTCACAAACTAAAAAACTTTTTTTGATTTGACCTATAAATCTTAATATTGGAAGAGAATCTTTTAATGAATATTTTTCTTTATCAAATAATTTTTCTTGTAAAAACTCCTGATTTTCATAATTTTGCATTTTATTGTATTTTTCATTAAAGGTACTTAGAGTATTTGCAGGAACTTCTTGATTTAGCAATCTAGCGACTGAATTATAAACGAAAGATAGAATTTCATTTTCATCAGTAAATTTAACTTCATGTTTTTGTGGATGTATATTAACATCGACCATATCAAAAGGGACAGAAATGTTGATGGATATTATTGGAAACTTTTTTTGCAGCATAAATGGCCTGTATGCATTTTCTATAGTGAATAAAATTTTTGAATTCATTACCGTTCTATTATTAACAAAAATATTCATTCTTGTTCTATTTCCAAAGTTTTTTTGTGGTTTAGAAATAAATCCATTTATTTCAAGTTTTTCGTTTTTAGATTTTATTTGAATCAAGTCATTATTTGTAACATTATAAAAATCAGCAATTATTGAAAACAGTTCACTGTCGCCATTTGTTCTGATTTTCATCTTACCATCAATTAATAATTCAAATGATACTGATGTGTAAGATTGGGAAATTCCATGGATAAAATTTTGAATTTTAGAAGACTCTGCCCTATTTGAAGCTAGAAACTTTAATCTTGCAGGTGTGTTTTTAAAAATTTCCTCAATTATGATTTTTGTTCCATAATTTGAACTAGTTTTAATATTCTTGATTTTTTCACCGTGTGAAATTTCAATTTCTTGTGCGAAATTATTTGTTCGGATTCTTGAAGTGCATTTAACATTTGAAACAGATGCAATTGAGGATAATGCTTCACCTCTGAATCCTAAAGTATTAATTGAAAAAATTTCATTTTTACTATTTATTTTGGAAGTAGCATATCTTTCAAATGCAATTTCAATTTCCTCTGGAATAATCCCATCTCCATCGTCTGTTATTGATATTTGTTTTTTCCCTCCATCTAAAATTTCAATTCTAATTTTTTTTGAATTAGCATCAATAGAATTTTCAACTAATTCTTTGATTATTGATAAAGGGTTTTCTATGACCTCACCAGCTGCAATAAGCAATGATATTTCTTTAGGCAATCTATTTATTTTTTTATTCATTTAATTATATTTTTTTTAAGCTTTTTGCCCAAAAAATAGTTGATATAGAAAAGAATAAAGTAATAATTGCTGTAATGAAAGTGGTGATCTCAGGTCCAAAATAACCAAAAGCCCAACTCATTGGTAACATACTAATTGGCATTAGACCCCATGACATCATAAGTAGACTGATAACACGTGCTCTATATTCTTCTCCAGCATTTTCCATCATTAAAGCTTGTCCGAGACTCCATCTTCCAGTTTCTGAAAAGCCAACAATAATCATAGCTATAATACCTACCACAAAGAAATTAAGTGTAGAAACCAGTAACAAACCTATGCCAGTTGAAATCCCTATAAAAATCAAAATCCACCCTCTTCTAGAATCTGAATTTAAGGAAGCTATTAACAAAGAAGACAAAATACCTCCTATTCCACCTGCAGCCATTAAATTTCCAACTTCACCTGGTGATGATAAGTATACGTCTTTAGCAAAGACGGGTATTAGCATTCTAAAAGGGCCTGTACACAAAGCTAAAACAATCGCATGTATCCAAAGCAATCTAACAATCTTATTTGTTTTTAAATATTTAAATCCATTAATTATTTCTTGTGTAGTAGAAGTTGTTGTATTTGATAGTTTAGGAGGGAAATTTGGGACAAAACCTACTAAAAATACTCCAATTATCATCAAAAATGATACTATTATATATGAATACAAAGGCCCAAAAAACTCATATGTATAACCACCAATTGCTGGAGCTATCATAGTAGTAATTCCCATAATCATAGCATTTAAACCTATCGCATTTGTAACTAGTTTTTTTCCTACTAAATCAGGTATTAATGATTGCCTCGCAGGAACTTGAAGAGCGAACATTGCACCTTGACTTACAGAAACAAGTAACAAGTGACTCCAATGTAATAGATTAAAAAAAATCAAAGTTCCTATAATTACACTTTGAATCATATTTACTCCTTGAGCAAATTGAATAAGTCTTTTTTTATTGACTTTTTCTCCAAGGACTCCTCCAAACATTGAAAACAATAATAAAGAAGGAGCAAATCCTGCAGACACTACTCCAGTTATAAAAGGGTTAGCCGTAATGTCATATACAAGAATACCTCTAACTGTCATTTGAATTTGAAAACCAGCCATAGAAAAAAATAGGCTTAACCACATAAATAGAAAATTTCTATTTCCCAAACTTTTGAATATATTCGTATTAGCTTTCAATTCATTGAGGTTCTAACTTATGAATTTGGTCTTCTAGTTCCTTCACTTTTATATAATCTTCATTTAGTAGGCCATAAGCTCTACTTATGTAAGCTGAGATTATTTCTTGAGAATTAGCATTGTCTAAATGAACATAGTCAAGTAATTTATTGATTTTTCGGTTTTCTGGAATGATTTTGCTTATAATTCTTATTTCTTTTATTATTTCTTTTATTTCATTCAATTCATTGTTATCTTTAGAAAATTTTATTTTGCCTATAAGCTTTGTTATTTCAGTTAATAAATCTGACTCACTCATCATTGAGTAGTTTGAGTCATTTAATTCGTTTGTGATTTTTGGTATTTCGTCAATTAAACTTTTTATATCGTCATAACCGAGTTCATTACAAAGGTTTGTATAATCGTTAGCAAGACTATTCAATTTTGACATTGCTGAACTTGTATCTTTAGAATTTATACTTCCACCGTATATAAGATCATCGGATCTTTTCTCAGATAAAGCAAGTATCTTTTCAAAATCGCCATTAAATTTTTCAGGGATAGGAGGAAATATCATTTTTGTCATTTCTTCATCAGGAATTTGATCCTTAAACATTTCAGGGATATATTTTGATAAATCCCCAGATATTGGAAAATTCATTATGTAGGCGGCATATATTTCATCATATTCTTCAAAATAAATAATTGCATGACCTTTTGGGTTATTTTCACTACCAAATTTGAATTCTAAGTTTGACATATATTATTTTTCCTTGTTTTAAATGCTATTAATACTAAAATAACAATAGGAGTAAAAATGCTTTACAAAACACTAATACTACCAATTTTACAACTTATCAACCCTGAGGTCTCTCATTTTATTGCTGAAAAATTTTTTCAATTACCTTTTTTTAAAATAATTAACCCCATTTCCTATAAAACAAAGTCAAACAACCTAAAAATTAACATTGATGGCATTGAATTAAATTCTCCAATTGGTCTTGCTGCAGGGTACGATAAAAATTGCAACATATTAAATTCTTTACTGAAATTGCAATTTGGGTTTGTTACAGGTGGGACAATTACTTTACAACAACGATTTGGGAATCCCAGGCCTAGACTTTTTCATGTCCCTAAAGAAAAATCAATAATAAATTCATTAGGATTTCCAAGCTTAGGGTTAGAAAAAGTTAGAAAAAATCTTAAAAGCAAAAAGAATCATAAAATATTTTTGTCAGTTTCAGGAACAAATGAAGATGAAATAATCTCTTGTATCAAATTACTTGAAGAAAAAACAAAAGTTTTTGAAATCAATATATCTAGTCCTAATACTGCAGGATTAAGGCTTTTTCATAAACCCACTGAATTATCTAACTTAGTAGAAAAGCTAAAAAAGATTACTAAAAATAAAATTTTAGTAAAATTACCTCCCTGGCACGAATCTGACAAACAAATTTTTCTAGATTTAGGGAAAACAGCTATATTATCTGGAGCTGATGGTTTAGTTGTAGCAAATAGTTTACCAACAGTAAGTGACAAATTAGCAGTCGGAAAAGGCGGAAAATCAGGAAGAATATTAACTTCTAATACTCATCGAATGATACCAGAAATTAGAGCTTTTATAGGGCCTGATCCAATTATTATTGCTTGTGGAGGAATTTTTGATTCTAAAGATGTATGGAATGCTTTAGCTTTGGGGGCTGATTTATGCCAAGGATATACAGGGTTTATATACGAAGGTTTATTCTACGCATATAACATAAACAAAGGATTACAAAAATTAATGAATGAAAATAACATAACTTCAATAGATCAAATAAAGGGGAAGCCTTTAATCTAAATTTTTGTTTTCATTATTTCGTCATAGTACGGCATAGACTCTTGTGCGCCATATTTAGTTACACTCAAAGCTGAACCTATGATAGCATTGCCAATTGAATTGTTTAGGTCTTCACCTGTAGCCATAGATGCACCCATTATCCCTGTAAAAGCATCTCCAGCAGCTACACTAGCTTTTACTTCATTGATTTTATAAGGGCTAAAATATTTTTCTTCATTTTGACCCATATAGAAAGCACCATTCTCTCCCAAAGTTATTACACAATTTTTTATACCGTTTGATAACAACGACTTAGCTGCTTTTTTTGCATCGTCTTTATTTGTGATTTTTATTCCAGTCATCAATTCAGCTTCAATTTCATTTGGTGTTATAAAATCAGCCATTTTATAATAATCAATCTCTCTATCTTTTCTGAACGGGGCTGGGTCTAAAATTACAGGAATATTATTTTTATTTGCAATTTTCATGCATTCTCTAGTTATTTCTTCGTCAAGTTCATTTTGAGTTATCAAAATTTTAGTTTTATTAATATTTCTTTCAAATGAATTGACTAATTCTAAATCTTTTTTCTCATTTGCACCATAAACTGCATTCACATAATTTTCACCGTCATTAGTAGTAAATATAATAGCAATTCCTGAGTGAAGTGATTTTTCAGTCTGTAAACTATTAGTTATTATACTTTCATTTTTTAAATACATTTTTAATTCAGAACCGTAATTATCATCTCCTATAAACCCTAAAAAGCTAACAGACTCGCTATTTGAAACTCTTGCGGCTGCAACTGCTTGGTTTCCGCCTTTACCTCCTGGTGCTGTATAAAATTTATCCCCTACTACTGTTTCACCAGGATTTGCAGGTCTGTCAAGGTTCATTATTAAGTCCATATTTAAAGCACCTAAAACACTTATTGAGGCTTTTGAAGTATCTAGTTTCATATTAAGACAGCTTTCGAGTTTATTATCAGTTATAATAATATAAATGTTTTCTATCAACAAGTAATATAATTTAAGTTTATGGCTAATGTTAAAATACCTACTCCTCTGAGAAATCTAACTAATAATGAAACTTCGGTAGAAATAACCGGAGAAAAAATTATAAATATCATTAATAATTTAAATGAAAAATTTCCTGGAGTTACTGAAAAAATAATGGAAAATAACGAATTAAAGCATTTCGTTAATATATATGTAAATGGAGAAGACATAAGATATCTTGATTCATTAGATACAAAAGTTGATTCGAAAGATGAAATAGCTATAGTTCCAGCGGTAGCTGGTGGTTAGATTAATATATCATTAATTGATTTGATAACTATTTCCTCTTTTACGTCTTGAGAAATAATTGCTTTACCAATTGATTCTAATAAAACCCACCTTACTTTTCCATTAGAATTCTTTTTATCCATTTTTATAGCTTCTAAAATACTATCAACATCTATATCTTTTAGTTTAACCGGTAAGTTATATTTCAATAGTATTTTTTGCTGTTGTTCTACTTCTTGGCTTGAGATATATCCCATACGCATAGATATACTGGCAGCTACCATCATTCCTATGCTAACGGCTTCTCCATGTAAGTATTGATTGTAATTGCTGATTTTTTCAATCGCATGTCCAACAGTATGCCCATAATTTAATTTGATTCTTTCATCACCACGCTCAAATTCATCGTTAGAAACTATTTTTGCTTTTATTGCTACAGATTTTTTCAATATTTCAGCAGGATATTCATTATCAAGCTTATAAATATTCTCATAGTTTTCATGAAATTCTTTATATAGATCGTAATCTTGAATTAAAGAATGCTTTATAGCTTCAGCCCAGCCACTTGTTTTTTCTCTTTTGGGAAGCGTATCAAGAAAATCTAAATCTTCAAAAACTAATTTTGGCTGATAAAAAGATCCAACTAAGTTTTTTCCTTCTGGAAGATTATATGCTACTTTTCCGCCAATTGCTGCATCTGTCATAGAAGCTAATGTAGTAGGAATTTGAATAAAAGGGATACCTCTTAAATATGTAGATGCTGCAAACCCTATAATGTCTCCTGCAACCCCACCTCCCATAGATATAATAAAATCTTTTCTTTCTGCTTTCATATCAGCAAGCCAGTTATAAATTTTTGAAACTGTATTGTGGGTTTTTAGTTTTTCTGAAAATTCTATAGATAAAGAATTAGTAACAAATCCTTGTGATTCTAGATATTCATGAAGCAATTTTGTTTTTTTTGGGAACATTGATTTATCTGAAATTAAAAAACATTTTTTGTTATTTAAATTAGCTATTTCTAATTCTTTCCCCATTTCTGAAAGAATTGATTTGCCTACAATCACTCTATAATCACCTTGAGTTGTATTTACAGTTGTTGCTAAATAATTATTTTCCATAAATCTTTGATATTTCTTTGATAATTTGTTCTATGTTTTTGTCATTAGTGTCAATAGTAGTATCAGCTACATTATAAACGTTTAACCTAGAATTAAATAGGTTCACAATATTTTCTTTTTTTACCGTGTTGCCTATAAGTGGTCTTATTTCTTTAGAGTCAAATAATCGATTAAAAATAGAATCTATAGAAGCACTCAACCAAATAATTGAACCGTTTTTTTTCATAATTTTCAAATTATTGTTTATTGTTGGCGTTCCTCCGCCCGTAGCAATAACATTATTTTTTGAATAATCTATTTTTGACAAAACAATAGTCTCAATTTTTCTAAATTCAATTTCACCATTATTACTTATATTTTCATTAATAGTTTTACTTGTATCTTTTTCTATAATTCTGTCAGTATCAAGAAAATTATAATCTAATGATTTTGCTAATTTTTTACCTACTGAACTTTTCCCGGACCCAGAAAATCCTATTAAAAATAAATTTGATATATTCTCTTTATTTCCCATATTCCTTAAAACTCTTTAAATAAGAAATAAAATTTCTCTTAATTTCTTGCAAACTATCTCCACCAAATTTTTCCAATATTACATCTGTTAATGTAAGTGCTAACATAGCTTCTCCTACAGGGCACGCTCTACTGACTTGGCAAATATCTGATCTGTTATAAGCTGCTTCGACTACTTCTCCTGTAATAATATCTACAGACGGAAGAGGGCTTGTCATAGTTGCTATGGGTTTTATAGCTACGTTTACAACAATATTATTTCCATTTGACATTCCTCCTTCAATACCGCCAGAATGATTTGAAATTTGAGCAAAATTTCTTGGATCAGATTTATTAGGTTCAATTACATCTTGAACTTCTTTTCCTAAATTTCTTGTATTTTGAAAGCCTTCACCTATTTCAACTCCTTTAACCGCATTTATAGAAACCATTGCTTGAGCGATTTTTCCATCTAGTTTGTTATCCCAATGAGTATGGCTTCCCAAACCTAGGGGAACATTATATGCAATTACTTGAAAGGTCCCTCCGATAGTTGTTCTCTCTTTTTTTACTTTATCAATAACTTCTTTAAACTTTAAATCTTCTTCATTATTAGAAGCTCTGACTTCTGAATTCTCAACATAAGACCAGTCAATTTTATCTAAATCTTTTAAATCAGATTCTTCCCAACCAACAGACTTTACTCTAGATTTTATTTCAATACCTAGTTCAGATAAAAATTTCTTACATATAGAAGCTGCAGCAACTCTTGCAGCTGTCTCTCTTGCACTAGCTCTTTCTAGTACGTTTCTTACATCTTTATGATTAAATTTTAATGTCCCTGGAAAATCTGCATGTCCAGGAACTATTTTTGTTTGAAGTTTTATATCTTCATTAGGATCAACAGGAGAAATTGACATCGGAATTTTCCAATTTACCCAGTCTTTATTTTCTATCCAAAGCGAAATAGGAGAACCTAATGTTTTACCATGTCTGACTCCAGAAAGAATTTCTGCACGGTCTTTTTCTATTTTCATTCTTCCTCCAGAACCATATCCTTTTTGTCTTCTAGACATGTCTCTTTCAATATAGTCTTCACCTATAGATAAATTTGAAGGAATTCCTTCAAGAATTACATTTAATCCTTTACCATGTGATTCGCCTGCTGTTAAGAATCTAAATTTTCCCATAATTTATCCTCAATTATTTTTGGTTATTCCTACTGCTTCTAGCATTTTATTTACTGGAGCTTTTTTACCCGTAACTAATTCAAAACCTTTAATTGCTTGAAAAACAAGCATTGTTAATCCGCCGATAGTTTCAAGTTTATTATATTTAGCTTTTTCTATAAAAGGAGTTATCTCTGGAGAATAAACTAAATCATAACATAGAGCTCTCTTATTTATAATATCAGTATTTATAGGTGAAATGTTTGGTGCTGGACCTCCTTGCATTCCAACAGAGGTTGTGTTTATTATCAAATTTAAAGTATCTACGAAATTCTTATTATTTAACTTTTCTGAATCTATTATTTCAATACGTTTATTGAATTTTTCGAAATTATTTACAAACTCTTTAACATTTCTATAGGTTCGATTATAAATGTAAATATTACTAGCGTTTTCATTTATTAGGGACATACATATTGCTTTTGCAGAACCACCAGCTCCCAAAATAAGACAATTTTCATTAGATATTTTTTTTCCATAAAATTTTAAACTTTCACTGAAACCTATCCAGTCTGTATTATAGCCCTTTAATTTTCCATTTTGATTTACCACCCAATTTACAGCATTCATACTTTGAGCTGTATCATCAATATCATCTATTAAATCAATAACAGCTTTTTTATGAGGTAAAGTAACGCAAAATCCAAGAAATTTTTCATTCTTCAACTCAATTATTTTATTTTTTAGATTTTTTGGGGGTGTTGCCCAAACTTTAAAGCTTATATCCAAATTCAGTTCTCTAAATCCAGCTTCATGTATTTTAGGAGATAAAGTATGTCCTAAAGGGTATCCCAGTATACCTATTTCTTTCATAAGTTACCTTTTGTTGCTAAATAATTTTCTAGTATAAGAACAGCTGAGGCTGAATCAATTTTTTCTTTTATTTTTCTTTTATTTGGTATTGATTCCAATAAATATTTTTCTGCTTGTTTAGTTGTCAATCTTTCATCCCATAATATGACCTTAATAGAATTATACTCAGATTGAATTTGCTTTGAAACCTGTCTAGAAATTTTAGCCCTTTTACCTTCTTTCCCACTTAACAATTTAGGCAATCCAATAACTATTGTATCTATGTTATTTTCAGAAATAAGAGTTGATATTTTTTGTAGAAAATTACTATTTGAGTTTATATAATCTAAAGGTGTGCATAATGAAGAAACATTATTCGAAACAGCTACACCTGTTCTTTTTTCTCCAATGTCTAGACCTAATATAGTCATTAGTTCATATGCTTTTTTAAAATTATTTTTGGGTTTTCAAAAAAATCTTCAAAATCTTTTAGATCCTTAATCCCTACTTGTGCAGAAAACTTGTTCCCACCACCCCCACTATTCGTCTCATTCGCAATGATTTTTGCAACATCATTTGCACCTAAATTTATATCATCAGTTGCCATTATTACTATAACTCCTTTTTCATCAACTATAGATCCTACAATAGCAATTCCTTTTTTTAGTTTGTTTCTTAGTGAGTCACCAGCTTTTCTTAGTGCTCCAATATTAGTAGCTATAGCTTTTGAACATGAAAAATTTATGTTATCTAATTTAAAGCCAGCAGTTTCTGAAGTTGATTTTCCAATGGATATGTCAGTTATTTGTTGTTGTAATTGTTCTATTGTTTTTTGTTGGTTTTTACTTTGGTCAACTAGTGATATGAATTTTTCATAAACATCTTCTACATTTGAATTAAGCTTTTTAGAAATAGAATTTATTATATTGATCTTTTCATAAACTAAATCTTCAGTACCAATTCCTGTAGTAGCAAAAATCCTTCTGTTTCCTGACCCAATTCCATTTTCTGAAATAATTTTAAATAATCCAATTCCTCCTGTGCTATCCATGTGAGTCCCGCCACATAGCTCATAACTCCAAGGAGCATCAATTTTTATAGTTCTTACTTCATGATCATATTTTTCATCAAAGAATGCTAATGCACCTTCTTCTATTGCTTTATTGTATGTTGTGTAATGAACTTGAACATCAATATTTTTTCTGATTGAAAGATTCACTCTATTTTCTACATCTTTTATTAAATCTTCAGATAATCCTTCTAGACTAGTAAAATCAAAACGTAAATAATCTGAATGAACAAGAGATCCAGATTGCCTAACGTGAGGGCCTATAATTTCTCTTAGAGCTGCATGTACTAAATGTGTAGCAGTATGATTTCTTCGTAAATTTTCTCTGCGAGAAAAATCAACAATAGTTTTAACATCTGCTCCTATACTCAAAGATCCTTTAGTTATTTTTCCTCTGTGAACATAAATACTTCCATAAGGGCTTATAGTATCAGAAACTTCAATGTTACCGTTTTCAAAATGTATTGTTCCTGTATCACCCATTTGGCCTCCTCTTTCGGCATAAAATGGAGTTTTATCTAAAATGATTTCTACATCGTCTCCTTCAGATACTTTTTGAACTGATTCATCTCTTTTTATAACTGCCAAGACTGAACTATCTGATTCTAAAGTTTCATAACCAGTAAATTCTGTTGGAGTTAAATTCAGAGAAGCATACAATTTTTGTAATTTATTACCTGAAGATTTTTCCTTGGAATTCTTTGATATTAATTTTTGTTTATTCATGATTTCTATAAATGATTCTTTGTTTACATTTAATCCATTTTCCAAACAAATTTCAGTAGTAATTTCTATAGGGAATCCATAAGTATCATAAAGAATAAAGGCCTCTTTGCCTGTTAAAGTATTATCATTATTTTTAGTCTCTAGCTTAGAAAAAATTTCATTAGCTACTTCAACAGATTCTTTAGAAATATCTGTAGTGTCGATTTGTATACCTCTTTTCTTTATCAGTTCCTGAAGGACTTGAGTACCAAAGGTCAATGTTTTATTGAAATTTTCTTCTTCTTTATTAAGCACTGAAATAATAAAATCTAATTTTTCAGATAATTCTGGATATACATGATTTAGTTTTTCTGATGTAATTCTTGTAACGGGAGATAATACAGGAAATTTTAAGTCTAACTTTTTAGCTGTGACCATTGCCCTTCTAATTAATCTTCTTAACACATATCCTCGGCCTGTATTTTCAGGCAAAACACCATCTGCTATTAAAAAAGAAGCAGATCTTCCATGTTCAGCTATTATCCTTTTATATTTTTGTGTTTCAATATCATTTTCTGGAATCTTGCTATTTAGCATTGCTAGATGTTCTTTGAAAATATCAGTTTTGTAAGCTGTTTCTTTGTTGTTTAATACTGAAACTGTTCTTTCCAAACCCATTCCTGTATCAATGTTGTTAAATGGTAAAGGTTTATCATTGCCATCAATGTCTCTGTAGAATTGAGTAAAAACTAGATTATACAATTCGATAAAATCATCATGAATATTAGGTCCCCAATTGGAGTCATTGAAATTTAAATTTTTCATGTCTCCTTGATAGTAATGTAATTCAGAGCATGGGCCACAAGGTCCTTCTTCACCTGCAGGACCCCACCAATTATCTTCGTCACCAAATTTATATATATATTTTTCTTCTATTCCTAGATCAATCCAAATTTGTTTTGTCTCATCATCTTCTTTGTATACAGTAAAAAACAACCTGTTTTTTTCAAAGCCTAGAATATCGGTCATAAATTCTAAGGCCCATTCACATGCTTCTTTTTTAAAATAATCTCCAAAACTAAAATTTCCAAGCATTTCAAATAAAGTTAAATGTGTATCATCTCCTACTTCCTCAATATCAGTAGTTCTAAAGCATTTTTGAGCTGTCGTAATTCGTTTCTTAGGAGGTTTTTTTTCTCCAGAAAAATATGCTTTAAATTGAGCCATACCTGAATTTGTAAGTAATAAAGATGGATCACCACTAGGAATTAAAGAAGATGAGGGTAATATGAGATGATCTTTGGATTCAAAAAAACTTAAAAAGCTTTTTCTTAATTCATCAGCTGTTTTTGGTCGTTTCATAAAATTTAGTACTAATTATATATATATTACGATAAAGACTATTCGTTTGTCTTGGCTTTTATTACTTCAAAAATTTTCTTCCTCCAACCTTTTATTTGAATTTTGTTTTTACCGAAATAATTTTCCAAATCTTTTTTGTTTGCTACAAGATATTGTGAAATATTTAATTCCTTTGAAATATTTTCAAGAATGACTTGGTATTTCTTTACATTATGTCTTTTTGTTTTACTTTTTTGATTAATGGTTTTTGAAAAATCAAAGCTATTAAATATTTGATCATAATCAGATGAATTGAAATATCTATTTGAGGTGAGTTCTTCATTTTTCAAATCATTCAAATAAAGATATTTTTTTGAAGATAGCTTTATTAAATTTTTATCACTAAGAAACCAAGATTTTGGTATATTTCTTTTTCTGCATATTTCTTCTCTATACATAGATAGCCTAATCAGCAAGTCTTGATTTATTCCAGAGAAGTCATTTATTTTTATTTTTTCCCAAGAATTGAAAGGTTCTTTTTTATAAACAATTGAACAGATAATATTTTCTAATTCTTCAGAATACCATTGAAATTTTTTCTGATCAGTAAGTAATTCTGATAATTTTATATATAAATTTTCAAGATATATTACATCGTTTGCAGCATATGTTATTTGTTTTTTACTTAAGGGCCTTTTTAACCAGTTTGAGGTTTGTAATTCTTTATCTATCTCTACATCTAAATATTTTTTTACTAGATTTTTGTAACTAATGTGATGTTCTAAATCAATAAATGCATTAGCTAATTGTGTGTCAAAATAATTCTTCAATTTAATAGAAAAATAATCATTTATAATTTCAATATCTTGTTCTGCATCGTGAAAGATTTTTAAATATTTATCTTCCTCAAAAACTAACTTTAGTTTTTTGAAGCCGTTAGATTTATTTAAGCAGTCAAAAATAAATACTTGATTGTTTACAGCAAACTGAATCAAACTAAGAACTGGATAATAGGTCTTTTCTCTAATAAATTCTGTATCAACTGATAAAATTCTTGATTTTTTTAACTCATTAAAAAATAAATTTACATCAGATTTACCTGTAATTAAATTTACATTCATAATTAATAATTGATAAAGAAATTCTAGACTAAAATAAATAATAATGAATTAGTATAATAGACACATTCTTACATATTAATATAAAGAGAATTTATTATGACAAAAAAATTAAAAAGTGAACAATGGTTTGGTGAAAAAAATTTAGAAGGTTTTTTACATAGATCGGGAATGAAAGCTCAAGGGTGGCCTGAAAATATGATTAAAGATAAACCTATGATAGGAATTGCAAACAGTTTTTCTGAAGCTGTTCATTGTAATTCACATTTAAGAAATTTAGCAGAGCACGTGAAAAAAGGGGTAATTGCTGCCGGTGGAACCCCAATTGAATTTCCTGTCATTTCTTTGGGAGAATTTTTCTTGAGCCCAACCTCTATGTATTTAAGAAATCAAATGTCAATTGATGTAGAAGAAATGATTAAAGGCCTACCTATTGATGGTGTTGTTCTTTTATCTGGATGCGATAAGACAACACCTGCGATGATAATGGGGGCTGCCTCTGCTGATATTCCTACTATTTTACTCCCAGGAGGACCTTCGCTAAGAGGAGATTGGAGAGGAGAAGAATTAGGATCATGTACTGATTGTAGAAGATATTGGACTGAATTGAGAGCAGGAAATATATCTCAATCTGACTATGATTCTATGGAAGAAGGTATATACAGATCTCCTGGTCATTGTATGGTTGCAGGTACTGCTTCAACTATGGCAGCTATTTCTGAGGCAATGGGATTAACTTTAGAAGGAGCAGCCACATTACCTGCTGTTGATTCAAGAAGAATGACATTAGCAAATAATACAGGACAAAGAATAGTCAAATTAGTGCAAGAGAATAAAAAATTTAGCAACTTTTTAAGAAAAGACAATTTTTTAAATGGAATCACTACATTAATGTCATTTGGAGGCTCAACCAATGCTATTATTCATATGATGGCTATGGCAGGAAGAACCGAAACAAAAATCACTTTAGAAGATTTTAATGAAATTTCTGAAAAAACTCCTGTGATAATTAATCTAAAACCCGCAGGTGAAAAACTAATGGAAGATTTACACTATGCAGGAGGTATTTCAGGATTATTGAAAAATGTTGAAAACCTTATAGAAAAAAATGTTGAAACAGTATCAGGCGATAAAATTTCAAATATAATTTCAAAAGCTCAAATATATAATACAGATGTTATAAGATCTCAAATGGACCCGATAAATTCTAAAGGCAGTATATCTATATTAAAAGGAACTTTGGCGCCCAACGGCGCTGTTATAAAAGTAGCGGCTGCAAGTAAAAAATTTCATGAACACACTGGAAAAGCTTTAGTTTTTGACAGTGCTAAAGAATTATCTGATGAAATTGACAATCAAGATTTAGACATTGATGAAAATACAATTTTGATTTTAAGAAATAATGGACCAGTTGGAGGACAAGGAATGCCTGAATCTGGATTTTTACCTATTCCTAAAAAACTTTTAGATAAAGGGATTAGAGATATTGTTAGAATTTCTGATGCTAGGATGAGCGGAACAGCATTTGGAACTATTATTCTTCATGTTAGTCCAGAATCGTACATAGGAGGCCCTCTATCTTTAGTAGAAAATGGAGATTTGATTTCCATATCTATAGATAAAAAAACTATAGATTTACTCGTTGATGAAAAAGAATTAAAAAACCGAAAATCTAACAAAAAACCTAATAATGTAATTGAAGATTACAAAAGGGGGTATGGATATATTTATAAAGAGCATATCCTACAAGCAGAAAATGGATGTGATTTTGATTTCTTATTATCTAATTCTAAAATTAATTAATTAATTTTTCTATTTCTGTCAGTGATTTTATTTCAAAATCAGGTTTGATTTTTGTGTTTGAATTATCAATATTTCTTCTATTTATCAATACATTCATTATATTTAGTTTTTTTGCACCTAAAATATCTCCATTTAATGTATCACCAACCATAATTGTTTCTGAATAATCTAAGTTTAATTTTTCGCATATAAATTTATATGGAGTTTCAAAAGGTTTACCTTTTAGACACTCAGAAGAAGTAACTATGGTTGAATTTTTATTTGAAAAAAAACTTAAGATTCCTGAACTACTTATCTTTCTTCTTTGATGTAAGAGCATTCCATTTGTTAGTATACCCAGTTTATATTGATTTAATCTTGTAAGAGCTGGAATCACATCAGTAAATGCCTTAATACCGCTCCACATAAAAAATTTATACTTATATATAATTTCTTTAATTTTTATATTTTTTGTAGAGAGACCTAAATTGTGCAAAATACTTATCCACATTTCATTTTGAGCTTCAAAATATATACTCTTTAAATGTTTGCCGATTTCGCCATGCCCTCCACAATCAGCCCATAGTATGTCTCTTCCACCAAATTTTGCGTCTAAATATTGAGCAAAATATTTTTTTGATCCAATACTATCTATTGTATCAATCATTATTTTTAGTATTTCTAAATTATTCCTTCGAAAATCAGGAAAAAATTGTTTTATGATTTTTAGATAGTTGACGTCATATAAATCGTCATGAACAGTTAATGTATCATCTAAGTCAAATATTATTCCTCTAATCATAAGTTTGAAATTATAGCCCTAGTTACCTCAGATGTAGATGAACTCCCTCCTAGGTCAGGAGTTAATGATTCCCCTAATTCCAAAACTTTTTTCACAGAGTTTTCAAGAATTTCAGCACTTTCATTTTCACCTAAATGCTTCATCATTATTCCTGCAGTTAATATTTGAGCCATTGGATTTGCTACTCCTTTACCTGCAATGTCCGGTGCTGAGCCATGTGTAGGTTCAAACATAGAAGGGCTTACTTTTGTAGGATCTACATTTCCACTTGAAGCTAATCCCATTGAACCTGTAATAATAGCTCCAATATCTGTCAAAATATCTCCAAAAAGATTGCTTGCTACAACTACATCAAAATTTTGAGGTCTTCTAATAAAATCCATACATGCAGCATCAATTAGTAATGAATCTGTAGAAATCTGTGGATAATCTTTTTTTACTGCTTCAAAAGTCCTGTCCCACAGTACCATAGAGTAACCTTGAGCATTAGATTTAGTAATAGAAGTTAAATGCATCTTTTTATTTCTTTCAATAGCAAGTTCAAATGCAAATCTTATAACTCTTTCACATCCTTTTCTTGTAAAGACAGCACTTTGTACGGCAACCTCATCAGGAAAATTTTCATACTGAAATCCACCAACATTTGAATACTCACCTTCAGTGTTTTCTCTAACAACAACTAAATCTATGTCATATGGTTTTAAATCTTTTAATGGAGTGCTAACACCTGGATATAATATAGAAGGCCTAACACAAGCAAATTGATCAAAAGCTCTTCTAATAGGAAGCAAAAGCCCATTTAAGGTTATATGATCTTGTATATCAGGATGTCCCACTGCTCCTAAAAATATTGAATTAAAAGGCCGTAGCTGTTCTATTCCGTCATCTGGCATCATTATTCCATTTTTGAAATAATATTCAGAGCTCCAATCAAATTCTTGGAACTCAAGTTTGTAATCTTTATTTTTTTCTAATGATTTTAATACTTCAATAGAGCTTTTTACCACTTCAATTCCAATTCCATCTCCTGGAATAACAGCTATTTTATAAGTTTTCATTTTATCTCCTAATTATCTTTTTCTATAATTTGAATTATCCCAGCCATATCATCCATCTCTTTACCATCACTTTTTAGTTCGTCGAATAACTTTTTAGAAGTTTTAATTAAAGGCAAATTTATGGATAAATCTTTTCCTAGTTGGTCAATAATTGTTATATCTTTGTGTAGATTTCTTGCTGGTACTGAAGAACCTTTAAATTTCCTGTCTTTAATAATTGGAGCACATCTTTCAAGCATTCGAGAAAATCCAAAGCTAACCATTAATATTTCCATAGCTGAGTCAATATCTACGTTTGTTGCATTTGTTAAAGCTAATGCTTCAGCTGCTGCTGTTGTGTGAACAGCAGTTAATAACTGGTTGATTAATTTCATTGATGTTCCTGTTCCACTTTCTCCCATATACTTAACAGTTGTTCCCATCATTTTAAAATACTTTAATGCCGAATTATATGATTTCTCATCTCCTCCAACCATAATTGACAAACTGCCATCATTTGCTCCAGACGGTCCTCCTGAAATTGGAGCGTCAAGGAAGTCTGAACCTTTTGATGTTACAAATTCAAAACATTTTTTTGATGTTGAAAGATCTACAGTAGAGTGATCAACAATGATTTTTTTATCATCACTATAAGATAAAATTCCTTCTTTACCAGTGATTATTTCTAATGAAGTTTTTGTATCTGGCAAGCAAGTAAATATAATATCACTGTTATTTGTAAGTTCTTCAAGAGTATATGCTCCATTCGCTCCTTTTTGTTCCATTGATGATATTTTATCTTTGCTTCTAGTAAACACAGTCAGTTTTACACCATTATCTAAAAGATTTGTTGCCATCCCTTGTCCCATATTTCCTAATCCTATAAAACCTATTCTATTCATATTTGACCTCAATCTAAATTTATATTTATATTTTCAACTAATTTTTTTATACTTTCTCTTATTACTTCATGTGAATTGCCTGCATTGTGAGGAGTAAGAATTACATTATGTAAACTTTTCAATTGATTGTTTTTTGATAATGGTTCTTTTTCAAAAACATCTAAAGCAGCTCCAGAAATTTTTCCACTAACCAATGAATCATATAGAGCTTTCTCATTAATTAATCTTCCTCTAGCTGTATTAATTATCAAAGCATTTGATTTCATCAAAGAAAATTGATTAGTTCCAATTAAATATTCAGTTTCTTGAATTATTCTAGTATGTAGAGTTATGACATCAGAATTCTCAAGAAGATAATCTAGTTCTGAAACTTTAGCAAATTCTTCAAAACTTAAAGTTCTAATTTTATCAATTCTTATTACAGGAGTTAAAATTACTTTCATTCCAAGGTTATATCCTATTCTTGCGACTTTTTCACCAATTGCCCCAGCACCTACTATTCCTAAAGTTTTACCTTCAAAAAGATCGATTTCAATTGATGGCCATTCATTATTTCTAACTCTTCTGTCTAATTCAGGAATTTTTTTTAAAAGAGATATCATTAGCCCTATTGAATGTTCAGCTACAGAGTTTGTTAATACATCAGGGATATTTGAAACCTTTACATTATTTCTTTTTGCAGAATCAACATCAATATGATCAAGAGCAATGCCAAAAACTGCAATATGACGTAAGTCAGGTAAATTTTCTAAAATATTATTAGTAATTATAGTTGTAGCTTTTGTTATTACTGCAGTATGTGCGTTTTTTAACCTATTAACTATTTCTCTTGAATTTTTAGGTAATGATTTAAATACTTCCAATTCATGATTGTTTTTTAGATCATTGAATAGAGAAGAATCATACGATACTACTTGAGGTTCATCATCAATTATTATTATTTTAGCCATTATAAAAAAACTCCATTAAAAATTCTATTATAATGTTCTTATCATCTATAAAAAACATTATTCTATGTCAACATACAAAATTTTATACTGGAAAGAAATTCCTACACAACTAAAATTTAAAGATAATGATGGAAATGAAACTTCTTATCCTTTAAGTCTGTTTTTTCAGACTGCCATTGATGCCGTAGCCATGTATGACGGATCTATTACAAGTGGTGATTATTTAGATGCTTGGGATTGGGGAGACGAGGTTGAAACAAATTCAGATCCCGAAGTTATTATAAATAATTTTGACAATAATATACCTAAATCATTTATTAATAAAATAAAATCAATTCATGATGAAGGAAAAAGATCAGAATTGCCTGGTTCAATAGACAAATGGTTCAAAAAAAATTAAAAAATAGTTCTCAAAAAATTCTAAACGAAATAAAAAAAGGTAAAATTTTTTTACTTGATGGAGCAACGGGCACTTTTCTTCAGAATAATGGTTTAGAACCTGGTGGTTGCCCTGAATTAATGAATATCGAATCTCCCAAAGTTATTTCAAAAATGGCTCATAATTATTTTTCTAGTGGAAGCGATATTGTTCTTACTAATACATTTGGAGGTAATTATTTCAGACTTAAGCATTACGGCTTAGAGGACAAAGTTGTAGAAATAAATAAATTAGCTACTGAAATAGCTATAGCAGCATCAAAAGAATATGAAGAAAAATATGTATTTGGATCTATAGGTCCTACTGGAGAATTTATAGAACCCTTAGGCAATGTTTCAGAAGATCAAATGTATGAATGTCTTTTTAATCAAATGAAAGGACTATATGAGGGCGGTGTAGATGGATTCGTTATAGAAACTCAGATTGCTACAGAAGAAACATTACTTGCTTTGAGGGTGGCAAAAGAAAATTTTAATGTCATAAACATAGTTTCATTTGTCTATGATAAAGGCCCTAAAGGTTATTTCACTATGTTCGGCTTGTCTCCTGCTCAAACTATTGAAATGTTTTTTAATGCTGGTGCAGATATTGTTGGAACTAACTGCGGAAATGGCTCTGAAAAAATGGTTGAAATTTCTACTGAAATGAGAAGTAAAACTAAAAAACCAATTTTAGTACAAGCGAATGCAGGTATTCCAATAATCAAGAAAAACGATATAATTTACCCAGAATCTCCAAAAACTATGGTAGAGCAATATGAGAAATTAATTGATTTAGGTGTAAATATATTAGGTGGTTGTTGTGGAACTGCTGGCGAACACATATATGAATTTTCAAAAATTATAAGGAGTCACAATGAAAGTGTCTGATGTAAAAAAGAATTACGGTAAATGTCTAGAACTTGTTTCTATGGATCCTAACTTTCATAATATTAGCGTTGGCCTTTTTATGAAAAATAATATCTTAACTGTTTGGTCTTACAGCAGAAAAGATGGTGTTAGCGAAAGATTAAATTTAATCAGAGATAAAATGGTTCAATTTGGGGGATTAAATTATTTGCCAGATGATTATAAAATGGCTATCCCTGAAGGGGCATTGATTGAAAGACCTTTGAAATTTTTATTTTCAAAGTGCGTAGAAATGCCATTGTCTTCAGAACCTGAGACTGGAATTATTTCAGCTAAAGACAATAAAACCAAATTATCATTTATAGTAAAAGGATCTCAAAAAGAAGACAAATATATTTATACAGTAACATCAATAGGAGATCATGATAAACCAAGTTTAAGAATAAAAGCTGTTGTTGGAGGTTTCATGAAATATGGTGAATGTATAAGAAATGATGTAGATTCTTTTTATTTTCCTGACCTGAAGGCTCATGAAGAATATGTAAGAGTTTTATTGCCGTATGCAAGAAATGTAAGTGCGGTAGAACAAATGCTAGAAGCATCTGATCAAGCAGGGCAAATGACAACTCAAAGCTTAGGCTTTTCTCAATAAAATTAAGGATTTAATATGAAACAAATGACAAAAAAAGAAAGAGTTTTAGCTGCTTTAAATAGACAAGAAGTTGACAGGCCTCCTATTGCTAATCCTACATCTGTTGCTACGGTAGAAATGATGGATTTAGTTGACGCACCTTTTCCTGATGCATGTAGATCTGCAGAATTAAATGCTAGATTAGCAGCTACTGAAATTACTGAATTCGATTTTGATGCAATTGCACCATATTTTTCCATTATTCAGGAATCGAGTGCTATTGGTTGTGAAATGCAGTGGGAGCAAAAAGATAATTGGCCTACAGTAAGAATGAGTAATCCAATTTGGAAGACAGCAAATGACATAAAAGTACCAACAGACTTTTTGGAACACCCAGATGTAAAAGTAATACTTGATTCTATAAAAATACTTAAAAAAGAATTTGGAAATGACGTTCCAATTATTGGAAAAACTATGGGCCCATGGACTTTAGCGTATCATGTTTTTGGTGTCGAATCATTTCTACTTGGATCTGTTGATAATCCTGATGATACAATAAAATCTTTAAAAAAATTACAAGAATTTACTTACCTGTTTGGTGAAGCTCAAGTAGACGCAGGTGCTGATATTCTCACAGTTCCAGATCATGCAACTGGAGATTTAGTTTCAGGTCAATATTATCAAAAATTTTTACAAGATATACATACAGAAATGGCAGAAAAGTTTACAGTCCCACTTATATTGCATATTTGCGGGAGAACTGTTGATAGAATGCCTTATATAGCAGAAACTGGTATGCACGCCTTTCATTTTGATTCAAAAAATTCTCCGAGAGAAGCCATGGATGCTGTAGATAATAAAATTGCACTTGTAGGTAATATTAATAATCCTGAAACTTTATACTCAAAAGAAGCAAAAGATGTTAAAAAAGAAGTATTTGATTGCTTAAATGCTGGTGTTCAGCTAATTGCCCCTGAATGTGCTATTCCATTAAAAACTAAAGCCGAAAATTTAGTTGCTATAAATGAAGGCATATCTGACTGGTTAGCAGAAACAAATTCGTAGATTTGATAAAATAATCATATATTAAAATTAATCGATAAGAATTAGGATGTTTTATGTTTGAACATGAAGGACTTTCAAAAGAGTTTGAATGGGTTACTAAAGATAGTGAAAAAAAACATATTGGCGACTCTATTTCTAGAACCTCTTTTAAAATGCAAGAAATTTCCTATGCGCTTATCACAGGAGATAACATTGCTGTAGGCGAACTAACAAAAAAATGCTTAGATAATGGAACTACTGCAAACCAAATTCTTGATGATGCCTTATTGAACGGCATGGCTATAGTAGGTGTCAAGTTTCGAGATAATGTGATTTTTGTTCCTGAAGTATTGATCTCAGCCAGAGCTATGAAAGCAGGAATGGAACATATAGAACCTATCTTGTCTGAATCAGGAATAGAACCTCAAGGAATTATTCTAATGGGAACAGTTAAAGGAGATCTTCACGATATAGGAAAAAATTTATGTATTATGATGCTTAGAGGAGCAGGTTTTACCGTTCATGATTTAGGAGTTGATACCTCCCCTGAAGATTTTGCTGATGGGTTTGAAGAATATGAACCGGATGTCGTAGGAATGTCAGCACTATTAACTACAACGATGCCGAATATGGGAAGAACTATTCAGCATTTTGAGGATGTAGGATTACGAGAAGAAGTTAGAATGATAGTTGGAGGAGCTCCTGTAACTCAAGAGTTTGCTGATGAAATGGGCGCTGATGCATACGGAGAAAGTGCTGTTGATGCTGTTGATAAAGCAAAGGAGCAAGTAGTGCTTCTTAAAGATCTGAAGAGTTAGAATACATATGACTTATCGAAAGTCAAATTCAAATAATAAAGAAAAATTACAAAAGAGTTTAGATAAACTTTATGAAATATTTCAAGGGATTTCCTCTAGAGCAGATCAAATAAGTAAAAGTAGGTGTCCTTATAAAAATTCTAAAGATTTGTGTACAGCAAACTTTTATTGTAAAAATCAACACTATACTAAAATAAACAAAGATATTCCTATATGTGTAGGTTCAAATAAGCTAGATTATAGACCTGCGTGGGAAGTGGATAAACCTATAAAAAAAAATGAATAGTCATAATTTTATAAGTGAAAATCAAAGTGTTGAATTATCAACTAATATGTCATTATTTGATTTTGCTGATTTAGTAAAAATGAGAATTCCTACTTCATGCGGAAGAATTGGTGATTGTCATGAATGTATAGTTGAAGTATCTGAAGGAAATGAAATACTTTCTGAACCAACGGATCAAGAAAGTTTTTTGAAAAAACCTTTTAGATTAGCTTGCCAAGCTACTACTATATCAACTGAAAGTAATCTTAAATTTAGCCCAAGAAAAAGAGATCGAAAAATTTTAACAAATTTTTCAAATAGTACTTCATATGAAATAGATCATAATTATATTTTTAGAGACAATTCTATAATTTATAAAAATGGTAAAGAAGAAATAGTGTTTTCTAAATTAAAAAATATCTATGGGCTTGCAATTGATGTAGGAACAACAACAGTAGCAATTAATTTAGTTGATTTGAATAATGGAAACATTATTATGACATCCTCTTTTGAAAACCCTCAAATTTTTGGAGGATCAGATGTGATGAATCGCATTTCTTATAATTCTAGTAATTATAAGGGCGAATTATCAAAAGCAATTATATCTTCGATAAATTTTGAAATTGGTGAATTTGTCAAAAAGTTAAAAATAAGAAGGAAAGAAATTGTAGAGGTCACTATTGTAGGAAACTCTACAATGAGAGATCTTTTTTTTAATCTAGATGTAGAACCAATTGGTGTAAAACCATATAAATCAATAATTGAAATTGACTATTTAGAAGGTAAGAACCAATCTACTGAAATGCTAACTAAAGCAAAAAATTTAAATATAAGAATAAATTCAGAAGCCAACATTTACAGCCCTCCTCTTATAGCATCACATATTGGATCAGATGTTTCTGCCGGTTTGATTGCAACTGACTTTTTTCAAAATAATAAAATGAAGATGTTATTAGATATTGGTACTAACACAGAAGTTGTTTTAGGTACTCCTGATAGAATGCTAGCTGCATCATGTCCAGCAGGTCCAGCATTTGAAGGAGGGGAAATAACTTTTGGAATGCCAGGTTATGATGGAGCAATAGAAAAAGTTACTTATAATAACAAGAATTTTACATACCAAACAATTGGCAATTCAAAGCCTTTAGGTCTTTGTGGATCTGGACTTATAGATTTCTTGTCTGTTTTGGTTAATAATAATTTAATGACCCCTTTGGGTAAATTTCAAGAAGATAAACAATCTATATACATTGACAAAAGCGAACCAATTAATTTATCAAGAAGAGATGTATCAAGTCTAGCACAAGCTAAAGCAGCAAATGTTTGCGGTCAAGCCTTAGTAATAAAGGATTATGGGACAAATATTGAAGAAATTGAGAATATATATTTAGCAGGAGGATTTGCAAATTATATTGATATTGAAAATGCAAAAGATATTGGATTTATTTTAAATTTTCCTATAGAAAGAATAAAAAAAATAGGTAATTCTGCTTTGGAAGGAGCAACAAAGTTATTATTATCAAATAAACTTAGGAAAAATCTTGTGGATAATGTTACAAAAATTGATCATTTAGAACTTGAAACAAAGCCTGAATTTTTTGATTATTTTGTCGAAGGTTGTCAATTCAAGAAAATTTCAATATAAAGGAAATCATGAAATATAAAGCAGTAATATCAGATTATGTTTGGCCTAATCTAGACATTGAAACAGAGATACTTAATTTAAACGATATTAAAGTTGTTGATTGTAAGAATAAAACTGAACAAGAACTTAAGGATGAGCTCGTTGATGCTGATGCTTTGCTTTTTTGTTTTAGAGAAATAAGTTCTGAATTACTTGAATCAACAACAAAATGTAAAGTTGCTTCAAGGTACGGAATCGGTGTAGATAATATTGATATAAAAAAATGTACTGAATTAGGAATAGTTGTTACAAATATTCCTGATTATTGTTTAGAAGAGGTTTCTGACCATGCTATTGGAATGATATTAAGCCTTAATAGAAGAATAAACGACCATTCTAATATGGTTAAAAATGGCGGGTGGTATAACTTAGATCTGAATATTCCTGTTCAAAGGCTCAGTGAATCTGTTTTAGGCATTGTTGGTTTTGGAAGAATTGGAAGAACTATATCTAATAGAGTATCTGCTCTTGGCATAAAATGTATCGCATATGATCCATTATTGAATCCTGGAGACAATGTTGATAATGTTGAGATAGTTTCATTTGAGAATTTATTGACTTCATCTGATTTTATTACTGTTCATGTTCCCTTAAATGACCAAACTTATCATCTTTTCTCTAAAAACGAGTTTAGTGTTATGAAAAACAATGCCATTTTAGTTAATTGCGCTAGAGGAGGATTGATTGATGAAAAATCTGCTTCTGAAGCTCTTTATGATGGTCAAATTGGAGGGATTGGTTTAGATGTTATAGAAGACACCTCAAAAGCACCTTCAAGTCCTCTATTTGAAAATGACAATGTGATTATAACTCCACATACAGCGTTTTTTTCCAAAGCTTCAAATGAGGAGTTACAAAAAAGAACAGCCGAAGAGATTGTGAGAGTAATAAAAAATAAAAAACCTGAGAACTTTATAAACCCAGAAGTATTAGGAAATACTAGATCTAATATAAGCTAATTATCTAGAGTCATCTGCCTTTGGCTTTCTTCAGATTCATCAGGTATGTTTTTTTGAAGATCATTATCAACTACAGTATCTATTACTGATACATCAATTGCTTTATCAGGATTTTTATCAAGCTGAGTTTCCAAGTCTTTAACATTACTAAACTTTTTATCTAACGCATTTCGTCTTCTTCCTTCGAGGTACTCAAAATGTGTAGTGGCTGTTTTCAATGCTCTTCCTACAACTGATTGTTCTTCAATATAGTTATCCCATTCTTTTTTTAGCTCATCCAAAATTATCATAATTTGATTTTGATTTTCCCCTATAGTTAAAACTTTCATAAATTCTTTTATAACCCCAACCACTAAAAGTAAGTTTCCAGGAGAAGTTATTGTGACTTTTTTGCTTTGAGCGTATTGAATTAGATCCATTCTTTTTTCGTAAATAAATGACAAAATATGATCACTTGGAACAAATACAATCACGTTATCTAATGTGTTTTCTTTCGTGTTAATATATTTGATTCCTACTTCATCAATGATTTTCTTTAAAGAATCAAAGAATTTTTTTTCTCTATTTTGACTATCAAGACCTTCAGATTTTTCTTCCATTAAAGGTTGAAAATATTCCCAAACAAATTTTGAATCCATATGTATAACTTTTCCATCGGGTAAGTTTATAGTAAAATCTGGTCTTGTCCCATTATCTAATACTTTCTGAGATTCATATTGTACACCTTTTATGAATCCTGCACTTCTAAAAATATCTTCTGCCATCAATTCGCCTAATTGTCCTCTGCTTTGACTTCCTGAAAGGACATTAGTCAATTTACTAAACTCATCCTTTGCTATATTGATTGCGTCTTCTGTACTTTTATTTTGTTTCCTTAGCAAATCATTAGTAGTAACAAGTTTTACCGTTTCTTGCATAGTTTTGTCATACTGCCTAGTCATTAGGTCTTTTACTGTTTGTAAATCTTTATTGAACTTATCATCTTTTTCTATAAGTAATTCCTTTACTTTATTTTGAACTCCTTCAGTTGTATTATCAGAAAATTCTTTAAATTTCATTCCAGAAAAATACTTTGAAAATCGTAGGAAAAATAATATTGAAATCCCTGTCAAGGAAAAAATCAGAATTATTAGTAGAAAAATTATAGTTAAATTGAATGCGCTCATATAGATATTTTAAATGATTATTTAAAATTATTTTAGAGTTTTAATGTAAAATAAGTCAAATAATTTATTTAATATGAGGGTTTTATGAAAACCATGATTTGGAGAGGTGATAATAATTTCACTTTAGAAAATGTCGAAATACCAAATGTTATTGAAGGAACATGTCTTATTAAAATCCATACAGCAGGCGTTTGTGGAACTGATGTGCATATAACACAGGGTTTATTTCCATCTCACCCAAATGTTGCTTTAGGACATGAATTTTCTGGGGAAATTGTTGAAATAGGAAAAAATGTAGATAAATCACTATTAAATCAAGAAGTTTCTGCACACACTGTTGGTGGTTGTGGAACTTGCGAAAGTTGTAGAAAGTGGTCAGTTGGGCATTGTGAAAAAAATCAAAGAAGAGCTGGTGCTTTTAGCGAATATGTTCTATCTGATGCCAAAGCTATTTCAGTAATTCCTGAAAACTTGTCTTTAGAAAACGCATCTTTAGCTGAACCTGCCTCTTGTAGCTTGTCTTGTGTAGAAATGTTACGGAAACCCAAATCAAAAAGCACAGCTGTTGTTATAGGCAATGGCCTTTTAGGATTATTTACAATTTTTTTTCTAAAACTAATAGGAATAGATAGAATCATATCTTCAGAAATAGAACCATCTAGAAGAGCTTTAGCAAATGAATTTGGTTCAGACGTTAGTGTTGATCCAGCAAAAAATAATTTACTAGAAATCGTCAAAGAAGAAACCAATGGATATGGAGCTGATATAGTAGCTGAAGCAGTAGGAAATCCAAAAGTTTTGAAAGATTGTTTTCAACTAATAAGACCAAGAGGACAAATGTTATTGGTAGGAGTAAATCCGAAAGGTTCAAAATTACCATTTGACTTATTTGATATGCATTTTAATGAAATCTCTGTTTTTGGAGCTTTTGGTGCCGGCAACTCATTTGAAAGGGCCTTAAACCATTTACCCAATATGGCTTTAGATAAAATCATTTCAGGGCGTTTCCCTTTGCAAGAACTACCTGAAGCTATTAGGAAATCTGCAAATGCAGAAGGAATCAAATTTGTCATAGGACCTAACGATTAAGAACGATAGATAAGTTAGAATATAGCTATGATTAAAAAACATCCGAATTATAGAAAATATTTTAATGTTGAAAAAAACATTGCTTACCTAAATAGTGGATATATGGGATTACTTCCAAAAAATTCTATAACTAAAGGTAGTGAAGGATTCGAATTAAAGTCAAAATCATGGGAAATTCATTGGGAAGACTTTTATGATAAACCTGAAAATACTAGAAAAATTTTTTCAAAATTGATCAATTCAGATTCTGATTCAGTATTTTTTACTCCATCAGCTAGTTATGGATTTGCTGTTTTTGCTAATAATTTTGAATTGAAAAACAAAAAAACAATTTTATTACTAGAAGAAGAGTTTCCTTCAAATGTATGGATTTGGAAAGAATTAGCAAAAAATCAGAACGGTTTAGTAAAATTTGTACCAAGGCCCTCTGATGATGACTGGACATCTGCTATTTTAAATCATATTGATGAAGATACTGCTTTGGTTTCCGTCCCTAATTGTCATTGGACTGATGGGGGTTTGATTGATTTAGAAATATTGTCTTTAGAATTGAAAAAAAACGATATCTCTCTCACTATAGACGGGACTCAATCGGTAGGTGTGATGCCAATAGACATCAAAAAAATCAAACCTGATTTTATGGTTGTTTCAGGTTATAAATGGTGTTTGGGTCCTTACAGCTTGGGACTTGCATATATTGATAGCAAATATCATAAAGGAGATCCTATTGAGTATAATTGGATGTCAAAATTTCCAATCCCTACGGATAGTAACGTCCCAGATATGACTGTCTACGAAGATTTTGAATATGAAAGCGCTAGAAAGTTTGATTTTGGGCAAAGAGGTAATTTTCATTTAATTCCTGCATTAGAATCTTCGTTAGAATTAATATCTAGTATTGGTCCAGACATTATTTATAATTATGTTGACGAATTAAATGAAGAAATTGTAAAAATTACTTCAGAAATGGGATTTTCAAATATTGATAGAAATTACAGGGCAAAACACTACCTTGGGCTAAGATTTGAAAAAGAAATCCCGAGTGATTTTGTAGAGAATCTGGCGAATGAAAACATATTTGTAAGTTCAAGAGGTAAACAAGCTATTAGAGTTACTCCTCACATATGGAATGATCTAAATGATGTAGATCTATTTATAAATGGATTAAAGAAAGTTTTATAATATGACTATTTTTATTTCAGAAGACCAAGTAAAAGCAGTATTAAATGTAAAAACAACTGTTGATTTACTAGAAGAAGCAATGAAATCTTTATCTACTGGTAAAGGATTTAATAGCCCTAGAAAGAGACTCCCCACAAGCTATAATGGAGGAAACCTTCATTTTATGGCAGCGTCATGGCCAGAAAAAGGAATAGCTGGTCATAAAAGCTATGTTGTTACTAATGGTAAGGCAACTTTTGTTGTAATTCTTTATTCAACAGAAGGAGAAGGGTTGCTTGCTGTTATAGAAGCAAATCTATTAGGGCAAATTAGAACGGGTGCCGCCTCAGGGTTAGCTTCAAAATATTTAGCTAAAAAAAATTCAAAGAAACTAGCAGTTATTGGCTCAGGTTTTCAAGCTGAAACCCAATTAGAAGCAATAAATTCACAGTTCAAACTAGATGAAGTAAGAGTTTATTCAAGGACAAAAGAAAAACGTGAGGCTTTTGCAGACAAGATGAGTAAAAAGTTATGTATAAATATTCAACCATCAGAATCTTCTGAAGAAGCAACTGACAATTGTGACATTCTCTCACTTATCACTAATTCAAGCGCTCCTGTTATTTCAAATGAACAAATCACTGAAGGAATTCATGTAAATGCAGCTGGAGGGAATAGTTGGCTTAGATCTGAGTTGTCTTCAAATTCAATTAGTAAATTTGATTTTATTTCTTGTGATGATCTAGATCAGGCTAAAAGTGAGTGTAAAGAGTTAATGGAAGCAACTGAAAAAGGCATTACTTCTTGGAATAAAGTTCATGAATTATCTTCAGTAATAGATGAACAAATTATTGGGAGAAAAAATAATCAAAATATAACTTTATATGAATCTTTAGGTATAGCTATTCAAGATATTGCTGCTGCTAAATATGTATACGACCAAGTAAAATAAATCTATTAAACATTTTTTTCAATTTCTTTTTTTAGAGCCACCAAATCAGAATTATTATTAATTATTGAATATCGAATTTTATCTGTATCTAAAATGCTTATCACCTCATCTGTTTTAAGCTGATTATTTAATATTTTTTCAAAGTTTAATTTTGATAAATTTCTTTGCTTTTCTAATCTTTGTTTTGATATTGAATGACTGGACTTAATAACCCAAATATAATCAAAAAGCTTATGCCATCCTGCCTCAATGATTACGGCTCCTTCAAAGACAATTAGTTTTGAAGTGTTGTCAATCTTATTGCTTATATATTTTTTAATTGGAGGCCATATTATTTTTTGTAAAGTATTTAGTTTTTCTTTATCACTAAAAACTAATTGGCCCAAGCTCTTTGTATCTATTTGATTATCTTTAGATAATACACTTGGAAAAATTTCTAAAACATTTTTTTTGATGTTCATATCAGTCATATAAAAATTTTTAGCTACATCATCTAAGTCATAAGTAATAATTCCCATACTTTTGAGAATGTATAAAACTGAAGATTTTCCACTTCCTATATTTCCTGTTATTCCTAATGATTTCATATTTATTAAATTAGGTTTTTAATTCAACATGTGTTGTTTTTTCATATTTAATATTATTATTAAATACTCCCCAGAGTTCTGAGCAATTAAACAAAAGGTCCTTTTATTAGGATCTTTTGTTTAAAGGCCTCTTTCTTTTAATTTGCCATCCGTTACAATTTCATGAAATTCTATTTCATATTTATCAATATGTTCTTGCAACTCTGCTGATAATTTGTCTCTTATTTTATCTGGGACATTTACAAATGCATTAGAACTTAATGTTTCTTGAGTCCATTCCGCACAAACCGAATACTCTTCTGAAGGAGTTCCCCATCCTGACACATATATTGTAGCTATGCCTCTCCCCTTTTCTTCATATTCTGAACAAATTTGTTTTAGCAAACTAGCTACTTTCCACAATTTATCTCTTGAGGTTATGCATTTTCTTCTTACTAAAAACATTTTGTTTCCTTTCTTTTATATAAAATGACATCATGCCATTAATTATTATATTTATAGTTCTAATATCGACTTTCCTACATGCTACATGGAATTTTTTAATTAAAAAATCTAACCATCCGTATGAATATGTACAATTATTAGCACTTATTAGTGGTACTATTTCGTTACCCTTTGCTGTTTTTTTTATTTTTACTGATAAATTCACTATTTCAGGGATTTTACTTAGTATTTTGTCCGGATTAATTCATGTCTTTTATTTTTATTTTTTGGGAACAGCTTATAAAAAAGCTGATTTATCTTTTGTTTACCCGATAGCTAGAGGTACTGCAGTTGCTTTAGTTCCTTTAGTTGGTCTTTTCATTATCAAAGAATCTGTTTCTAACATTTCATTATTGGGAGTGTTTATTGTGTTTTTAGGTATTTTTTCCTTAGGAAATATTACTCATATTAAATCAGTAAATTTTAAAGACTTGTTTTTATCATTAATTGTTGGAGTATCAGTAACAATGTATACAATAGTTGATAAGTATGCCGTTTCTTTAGTTAATCCGTTTTTTGTTTTTTCAATTTCATCATTTTTAGGTGGGTTTTTGTCTATAACTCTCATTGATAGAAGAATTAATCATTTTTATCTAGTAGCAAAAAATAACTTAAAATCAGTTCTCATGATTTCGTTTTTAAGTGCCATCGCATACACCTTGGTTTTATATGCATATAAGTATTCAGACGTTTCTCTTGTTACACCTTTAAGGGAAATTCAAACTGCTATAGCTGCAATTATGGGAATAGTTTTATTAAATGAAAAACTTAAACTCTATAAAATAATTGGTGTCTTTTTTATTGTTATCGGAGCGATACTAATTACTTATTAGAATTATTTTTCTTCAATTTCAATAGAATTAATCATATCTCCTGGATTAGGGTCGCTCATAGGATCTCTTTCTCTAATACTAAGAACAACTTCCATGCTTTTTTTATCTAATACTTTACCAAATACGGTATGAGCACCATCAAGATGAGGAGTTGGAGCATGAGTAATAAAAAATTGTGAACCATTAGTTCCAGGCCCTGCGTTAGCCATAGATAATATTCCTTCAGAGTCGTGTTTTAATGATGAAACAAATTCATCTGCAAATTGATATCCTGGGCCACCAGTTCCTGTCCCTGTAGGGTCTCCTCCTTGAAGCATAAATCCAGGAATTACTCTATGAAATGTGGTTTTATTATAATAACCAGACTTAGCTAGATTTATAAAGTTTTCGCAAGTTTTTGGAGTTTGATCTGAGTATAAATGAATATTTATTTCACCTTTTTCAGTGTTGATTTTTGCCTTGTATGTTTTTGAAGTATCTAAATTTCCTTTTGGTGGCTCTAAATTCATAATAATTTTTCCTATACTATATCTTTCTATATAAAGTTAATTTTACCTTATTTATTGACATTTATATGTTTTACTTATTAGATAAATTTAACAACTTAAACGAATTTTAATTAAAGACTATGATTACAAAAAAACCTAATATACATACAAGTAATAAATTGATATATGTCTAAAAAACAAATATATACTTCATTTGATAAAGCTATTGAAGATTTGTCTAGTAATACTAGTATTATGATAGGCGGTTTTGGTGTGCAAGGCGGGCAACCAACAAATCTTATGATTGCTTTAAGAGATTTGAATTTAAAAAATCTTACCTTAATTGGTAATGTTGCAGGTATTTCTATGATCACTGGCTATGGTTGGAAAAATTCTGATAAAGATAACATCATTGATCAAAGTATATTTTTTCAGAAAAATCAGGTAAAAAAAATAATTTGCTCTTTTCCTATACCATCTCAAAGAAATCCAATGTCAGAAATAGAAAAGGCATGGGTAAATAATGAAGCAGAAGTAGAAATTATTCCCCAAGGCACTTTAGCAGAAAAAATACGTGCAGGAGGATCTGGGATTCCTGCTTTTTATACTAAAACAGGCGTAGGAACGATAATCGAAAAAAATAAAGAGACCAAAATTATACATGGAGAAAAATATCTTTTAGAATATGCTTTAAAAGCGGATGTTGCATTTATTAAGGCACATCTATCTGATGATAAGGGGAATTTAATATATAAAGGAACTTCTAGAGCATTCAATCCAATAATGGCATCCGCGGCTAAATTGACTATAGTTGAAGTTGATAAAATAGTCCCTTCTGAAGATATAGAATCAGAGCGAATTGGAACACCTGGAATTTACGTAGACAGAATAGTTAGTGTTAATAATGAATTATCCTGAGAAACTTACCAAAGAAGATATAGCATATAGAGCATCTATTGAGTTGCCTGAGAATTCTTATGTAAACTTAGGTATTGGTTTACCCTCTTTATGTGCAAAGTATTTGGAACCAAAAAAGAATATTATATTTCAAGCTGAAAATGGAATTTTGGGATTTAATGAACTTTCAAAAGAAAATGAACAAGATGAAAATCTAATTGATGCAGGAGGTCAATTTTTAAATTATGTCCCAGGCATATCATATTTCGACTCAGCAGATTCCTTTGCAATGATTAGAGGGGGGCATATTGATATTACTGTCTTAGGTGGATTACAAGTTTCTGAAAATGGAGATTTAGCTAATTGGATGATTAAATCTAGAGGCATTGGATCTATAGGAGGAGCTATGGATCTAGTAACAGGTGCAAGAGAAGTTATTGTGACAATGGAACATATAACAAAGGATAATAAATTTAAAATACTCAAAAATTGTGATTTTCCTTTGACGGGTGTAAATTGCGTAAACAAAATAATAACTGATATAGCTGTTATAGAAGTCAGAGAAGAAGGAATGTTCATTGTTGAATTGGCTAAAGATTGGAGCTTAGAACAAGTTCAATCTTTAACTGAACCAAAACTTATTCCATCAAAAATAATCAAAGATTATGTTACAAGATAAAGAAAATTTTCTTAGGTAATATCAACTATTAATTTTCCAAAATTTTCACCTTCAAATAACTTCATGAAAGTTTTAGGAATATCATCGAATCCTTTATAAATATCTTCTTTATAAACAATCTCACCACTTTTAATCCATTTTGAAATTGCATCCATTGCTTCAATATATTTATGCTCAAAGTTAAATACAATAAATCCTTGCATTGTAGATTGTTTTGTTAGTAAAGTTCTTGCTACTCTTGGACCTAGGGGAGGAACTGATGCATTGTAGTTTGCAATTTGACCGCAGATTGCAGTTCTTGAGTATGTAGCAAGGTGATTCATCACTGCGTCTGAAATTTCTCCACCAACATTATCAAAATACATATTAATAAAATTTTCTCCCATTAAACCAAGTTCCTTGTCTATATCCTGAGTTTTATAATTCAAACAGTAGTCAAAATTTAATATATCTTTGCAATAATTAACTTTTTCTTCTGTACCTGCAATTCCTATAACATTGCAACCCATTAATTTTGCAATCTGCCCTACTAATGAACCTACTGCACCAGATGCTGCAGATACAACAATTGTTTCACCTGGTTTAGGTTTACAAACTTCTAAAAATCCTAAATACGCAGTTCTTCCAGGCATTCCTAAGACTCCTAATGAATATGTAATAGGCAAATCATTATCTTGTGAAATTTTTGTTACGTTTTTTTCGCTTAAACAAGCATATTCTTGCCAACCAACTTTTGCATTTACCATTTCTCCTACATCAAATAATTTAGACTTAGATTCAACAACTTTACCAACAACCTCACCTTCCATTACACCACCAATTTCAACAGGTTGAGAGTACGATGGACCGCCATTCATCCGACCTCTCATATATGGATCCAAAGATAGATATTTAGTTTGTATTAGGACATCTCCATAGTCTAATTCTTTTGTATCTGAAATATTTATTTTTAAGTCTTCTTCTAAATTAGGAACACCAGAAGGCCTTTTGTTCAAAACCCATTGCTTGTTTTTCATTAGATCCTCTTCTACTTATATTTTGATTTCTAGTAAATCTTTACCAACTATAATATTACCATCAAAATTTTGCGATACTCCTTTATGCCAAATATCATCTACATCATATTCAATAGATCCTGTAGGAACTAAATGATTTAAAACAAGATTTTTGACATTAGATTTTTTTGCGACATAACCTACTTCTTCAATAGAAGTATGACCGTCTATTATATGATTTTTAAATTCTTCATTTCCCGGATAGGTTCGTTTTATTATTGCATCAACTCCATCTAGATTAAGTACTTCATGGATAAGATAGTCAGAATCTAATGAAAATTCAATTAACTTTTCGCTTTTGGAAGTATCGCCAGAAAAGACTATAACCTTGTTTTCTAAGGTGAATTTATAGGCAAAACTAGGTTTTGCAGCTCCATGAGGTACTGTTATGCATTCTACAGCAATATTTTTGTCTTTATAAATTTTTGAATCCTTGTCAATTTCATTTACATTAAAAACAGTTTCAAATTTCGGTCTATTCTCGTCTTTTATACGTAATTCGATGTCCCATTTCATATATTCCTTGTATGAATCAAGTATCTTTTGCAAAAGAGTTGGTCCAAAACATTCTATTTTTCCCCTATGCCCACTTTGCCAAGATCTCAGTAGAAGTGTTCCTAAATCTGCAACATGATCGCTGTGAAGATGAGTTATGAATATTCCTTTGATTTTTTCTGGATTTAAGTTTGCATTAGCTAATTGGTTACATACACCATCCCCTGTATCAATAATGTAAATATCTTCACCGATAATCATTGCACTTGACGGCTGAGATCTTTTAGCCCATATTCTAGGGCCTCCACCAGTTCCTAATAAAACAATTTTATTCATAATAATATTCTATTCTAGTACTAATTAATTATTATCAATTATATCTTTTGAAATATGTTTATTATTAATTTTATTTATTTTCATATTTACGTTATGCTAAATATAATACTAAACAGTTAGTGAGTTATTATTGAAAAATTTAATTGATTTAGAATTAAAAAACCCTATTCTTTTATGTAGTTGGCAAGGTTGGCCTGACGCAGCTGAATCTGCTACAAAATCTATTGAAGAAATTATATCCCAATTAAAAATTATTTATAAATATGAAATTAGTTCAGAAGCATATTATATTTACTCAGATAAAAGACCACATGTTTCAAATCCTAAACCAGAAAAAAGAAAAATAGATTGGCCTAAAAATAAATTTTCATTCGTAAAAACTGAAAGTAAAAATGATATTATTATTTTTGAAGGAATTGAACCTGATTTGTACTGGAAAAAATATATTAAAGAATTTTTAGCTGTTGTTAATTATTATGATGTTAAACAAGTAATAATGGTAGGATCTTTATTGGACTCAGTTCCTCACACTAGAGAACCACGCATAAGCATTACAGCTACTAGATCAGATAAAAACAATCTATTAAAAGGAGTTAAGTTTTTGCCACCTACTTATGAAGGACCCGCTGGAATAACATCCGCTATTGGTGAAAAACTTGATTCAAAAAAAATATCAGCAATTTCAATATGGGGGCACACTCCTCATTATTTACAAGTTACTCATAATCCAATATTATCTGCAGCTATTATGAAAGAGATAAATAACATGCTCAAGCTTAGTTTGAATTTTGATAAAATATCAAAAAAATCTGAAGAATTTAGATCTTCTTTAAATTTAGCTCTTGAAGATCACAAAGAAATTACTAAATATGTTGAAAGATTAGAAGAATCATACGATACAGAAGAAATGTCAAAAATTGACCCTGAGCCTAAACTAATAATAAAAGATCTTGAAAATTTTCTTAAAGAATCTAGAGAAAATCAAAATTGAAATCATTGGACAAACTACTAAATTCAAATGTCTCTGAAATAGGTTTTAATAAACAAAACTTTAGAGAAATCGAAAAAATTAATATCCTAGGCATTACTGAAAATGTTGAAATTGAAAAAAAATTTGAATGCAATGCATATATAGTCAGTGAAATTGGGAAAAAATCTACTAAAAGCAAAGGTAAATATATTAATCCTAAAGATACGAATGCATCTATTAATAATTTTGATTTTGTAATAGTACGTGATCCAAACGAATCAAATTTTAATTTATTAGACTATGACAAACCAATAGGAATCCAAATTGAACATGAAAATATTATCCCAGAACTTAGATTGACTACATTAGATTCATTTGATTTTGATTTATATATTTACAAAATCAACAAAGAGCTGATATTTAATTTTGAAGAAATATTAAAACTTAAAGATGTTATAAATTCTATAAGATCAAATTGGTTTATATACTCAGATGATAATTTTGATTCGTCAGATAATTTTCAATACTTATATGATCTTGGATTTATAGGTATAGTTGTAGATTTAGATAAACTCAACACACAACAATTTAATAAAATTAAATCTAACATAAAAAAAATAGAAGAAAAGAAAAATGGGAAAATTTGATAATAAGAATATATCTATACTTGGCTTAGGAAATATCGGTCACAATATAGGCCAAAAACTAATAGAAAAAAATAAGAATATTATTGTTCAAGGTTTTGACATAAATAAAGAAAAATCAACCATAGCTAATCAATCAAATGCCATTAATAAAGAAATGAATAGTTACATTGATTCAATAGAAGAATGTGATGTTTTAATTATCTCCACACCAACTTCTTCAACATATGAAATCCTTGAGTCATTACAAGAAAAAATAAATAAAAACACTTTGATTTTTGATATATGCTCCTCAAAAAGAGCAATAAGTGAATGGTCTTATGAATTATTGCCAGATAATGAAATTATAGGTCTTTATCCCTTTATTAACAAGGATTCAATACTTAATAATAATTGGGGTGTAGTTTCATATAAGAATTCCAAAAATAATGTTACAGAAATGGCAAACTTATTTATTGCAGAAATGGAAGGATTAGGAATTAATTTAGATCTTTCAGAGCATGATAGTTTTATTGCTCTTAGTGAAGCAATGCCAATGATTTTATCATCTAACTTATTAAATTTATCTAATAATAGTTCTTCATGGAAGGAAGTATTCAAATACTTTAACAATGAAGAATTTAAATTTTTTTCTAAACCTCTTGAAAATGATCCTGTAAAAATATTTTCTTCAATTTCTACAAATAACGATTTGTTACTTGAATGGATTAAACTTTATATAAATGAATTGGTGAAATTTCAAAAACTTCTTGAAAATAACTCTGAAGAAGAAATTGCTTCAATAGTAAACAAAACATGGGAAGATAGAATTAAATTAATTAACAATATAAACCCAGGATTAGATTCTGGGGAAAATATCATACCTTCTTCATCGGAAAATATTCTATCTTTGTTTATAGGATCTAGAGCAGCAAGGTTTTTTAGTAAATCTAAAGAAATCGACAAAGATAAATACGGATTTGAAAAAAGGATTTAGTGACGTGGAACTTTCACTAGAAAGAAAAAAGTCTTTAAGAGGAGACATAATAATACCTCCTGATAAATCCCTATCTCATAGGGCAGTTATGTTTAATTCTATTGCTAAAGGGGAATCAAAAATTTCAAATTTTCTAATGGGAGATGACTGTTTGTCTACTATTTCTGTACTTAAAAAATTAGGTGTAAAAATTGAAGTTCACAAGAACAATGTTATAACTCACGGTATGGGAATTAATGCATTATTAAAACCTACAGAAATATTAGATGTTGGAAATTCCGGAACAACTATTAGATTAATGTCAGGAATTTTAGCTGGAAGAGACTTTGAATGTACTTTAGATGGAGATTCTTCTATTAGAAAACGTCCAATGAACAGAATAATAAAGCCATTAAGTATGATGGGAGCTAAAATCTCTGCAGATAATGATAATGATAATGCTCCTATTAAATTTTCAGGAGGAAAATTAAAAGGCCTGAATTATGATTTACCTGTAGCAAGCGCACAATTAAAAAGTTCGTTAATATTAGCAGGTTTAAGATCAGAGGAAGGGATTGTTATTAGAGAAAAGGCTACTTCAAGGGATCACACTGAAAGACTACTTGCAAATATGGGGGCAGATATAAATGTAAATGGACTAGAAATTACAGTAAACCCATCTTATATTGAATCCAGAGACATAACTGTTCCAGGAGACATCTCTAGTGCTTCATTTTGGATTGTCGCTGGGTGTATTCATAATAATGCTGAAATAACAATTAGGAATGTTGGAATAAATAAAACTAGGTCAGGAATAATCAATGTACTTAAACGAATGGGAGCTTCAATAGAATTCTTTAATGAAAAAGATTTTTCAGGAGAACCCGTAGCTGATATTTTTGTTAAAACATCAAGTCTTAAAGGAACAGAAATCTCAGGAGCTGAAATTCCTTTGCTTATTGATGAAATACCTATCATTGCTCTTGCTGCTGTATTTGCTGAAGGTGAAACAAAAATTGTTGATGCTGAAGAGTTACGTTATAAAGAATCGGATAGAATTTCATTAACTGTAAACTGGATGAAGAAAGCAGGAGCAGAAGTAGAAGAATTAAAGGACGGTATGATTATTACAGGGAACAATATAATCAATGGAGGTGCTTTTTCATCTCATGGGGATCACAGATTAGCTATGACACTCGGAATAGCAAGCCTTGTATCTGATAAGATAATCACAGTTGAAAACTCTGAGGCTTCTAACGTTTCTTATCCAGGATTTTGGGAATATTTAAATAAATTAGGTGGTTGATTTGTCAAATGATAATCCAAAAATATTTTTAATATCAGGTCCTTCAGGTGTAGGAAAGGATACTATAATTGAGGAACTGAGAAAAGTTTTTGACAATTTTCATTTTGCTATAACAGCTGTTACAAGAACCAAAAGATCTGATGAAAAAGAAGGAATTAATCACTTTTTTATATCTGAAAAACAATTTAATGAAATGATAGATAAAGATGAACTCATTGAATGGTCAAAAGTCTATAAAAACTTTTATGGTGTTCCTAATTCTCAGCTTTCTATACCTATGTCAGAAGGAAAATCAGTATTATTAAGAGTTGATGTTCAGGGGGCTCAAAAAATTAAAAAAAGAATCCCAAATGTTATTTCAATTTTTATTAAACCAGAAAGTATTGATATTATAAAAAAACATTTAAGCTCTAGAGGTGAAAATTCAGAAGAAGAAATAAACAATAGAATTGAAGCTGCAAATGGAGAAATTAAATTATCAAATACGTTTGATTATGTTATAACAAATCAAGAGGGCAATATTGGATATGTTATTAAAGAAGTAAAAGATATAATAAACAAAAATTTATAAAAATTATGAAAATAAATAAAATACTTATATCACCTCAAGAATTCAAAGAAAGTCTTACAGGATTAGAGGTTGCGCAAGCAATTCAAAAAGGTATATATAATTTCGATAATAATATAGAAACAGTTATTGCGCCTGTAGCTGACGGTGGAGATGGGACTTTGCAGACTATGGTTGATGTCACGGGAGGACAGATTGTCAAAGAACGTGTTAGTGACCCTTTAGGAAGAGAAATCCAATCAGAATGGGGAAGACTAGGAGATGATAACAGTGCGGTTATAGAAATGGCTAAAGCATCAGGATTGGCTTTATTAAATGACAAAGAAAAATCTGCAACCCTTACTTCTACTTATGGAACAGGACAATTATTTAAATGTGCTCTTGATAAAGGAATCAACAATTTTATTGTAGGAATAGGCGGAAGTGCTACAAATGACGGAGGTGCTGGATTTGTTTCTGCTTTGGGTGCAATTCTGCTTGATGAAAACGATAGAAAAGTTGATCCATCTGGTCAAAATTTAATTAAGATAAAAAAAATAGATATGTCTGCCTTTGATAATAGAATCCAAAATATATCTGTAAAAGTTGCCTGTGATGTAACTAACCCATTATGTGGAAATGAAGGAGCTTCTGCAATATTTGGTCCTCAAAAAGGTGCCTCTCCAGAAGAAGTTCAATTTCTTGACAATAATTTATTACATTGGGCTGAGCTAATTAAAAATCAAATTGGTAAGGATATCTTAAATGTCCCTGGTTCAGGTGCTGCTGGAGGGTTAGGAGCAGGGTTAATGGCATTTGTTAATGCAGAATTATCAATCGGTGCAAACATAGTTTTAGATGCCTTAGAATATGAAAAAAAATTTGAAGGTGTAGATTTGGTAATTGTAGGAGAAGGAAGTACTGATAAATCAACGCAATTTAATAAGTCTCCAGTAGCAGTAGCTATGAGAGCTAAAGAACATGGAATTCCTGTTATTTGCCTTTCAGGTTCAGTAGGAAAAGGGTATGCTGAATCAAGAAGTTTAGGTATCAATTCTTTTTATAGTATTGTTTCTGGCCCAACAGAACTTAAGTATGCAATAGAGAACGCCTATGATCTGATAGTTAAATCAACAGAAGAAATAATACGAACAGTTTCAATTTAGGAGTAGTTATGTTAAAAAACAACATTGACGTAGTGATAATAGGCGGAGGTATCATTGGATTGGCTACTGCTAATGAAATCTTAAGAACTAAAAAAAACATAAACATATTAGTCTTAGAAAAAAGCTCTGTTGTAGCATCTCAGCAATCAGGTCATAATTCAGGTGTAATTCATTCAGGTATATATTATAAACCAGGTTCTTTTAAAGCACAGTTTTGCGTTGAAGGAAGAAAAACAATGACAGAGTTTTGTGAACAAAACGAAATCCCAGTTTGGACTTGCGGAAAATTAATTGTTGCAACGAAGGATACAGACTTAGAAAAAATTGACAATCTTTATGAAAGAGGAACTGAAAACAATGTTGAAGGATTAAAAGTTGTATCAAAAGACGAAATGAAAGAAATTGAACCTCATGTAAGTGCTATAAAAGCACTACATGCTCCAAAAACTGGAATTGTAGATTATGTAAAAGTAACAGAAGTATATGCTGATCAATTCAGACAAAATGGAGGAGAAGTTTTTCTAGATACAGAAGTCTTAGGAACAACTGAATCAAGTGGTAAATTAATAATAAAAACAAATAAAGGAGATATTGAAACAAAGAAAGTAATTAATTGTGCAGGACTTCATTCTGATAGAATCGCTAAAATGTTTGGCCTTAAGACTAATTTAAAAATCATTCCATTTAGAGGTGAATATTACACTTTAAAAAAATCAAAAGAATATCTTGTAAAAGGATTGATTTATCCAGTTCCAAACCCTGAATTACCATTCTTAGGAGTTCATTTCACACAGACGATGAAAGGTTTCGTTGAAGCTGGTCCTAATGCTGTTTTAGCTACAAAAAGAGAAGGCTATAGAAAGAGAGATATATCTATAAGAGACTCATTAGAGACATTTACTTACAGTGGTTTTTGGAATTTATTAAAAAATGATTGGAAAACAGGAATTTGGGAAATCAATAGGTCTTTGCGAAAATCAGTTTTTGTAAAAAGCTTAAGAGAATTAATACCAGAAGTTAACACTTCTGATCTTGATGTAGGTGGTTCAGGTGTTCGAGCTCAGGCAGTTGCACCTGATGGTTCATTAATTGATGATTTTAAAATTGAAGGATCAGAAAATGCTATTCATGTATTAAATGCTCCATCTCCGGGAGCTACATCTTCACTAGTAATAGGTAAATACATTAGTAGTTTAGCTGTAAAAGAATTAGGTATTTAATTATTCCGTAAAAAAAGAATCTACCAAAAACACTAATGGTATAGCAAGAATGAAAAACAGGATTAGACCTAATAATCCATTTATTGTCGCTCCTACTATTCCAGCTACTAGTATTGATAAAACTAGAGAAGGATAAGCTATTTTGTCATTTTTTAATTTCATATTATACTTTCTGGCGGGAGAGAAAGGGAATCGAACCCTCCTTGATACAAAGACCAATCATAGTTTTGAAGACTAGAAAATTCACCAGAATATACTCACTCCCTAAATTAATATTTCTATTTTCTATACTACTGTATTAAGTTTTTCTTCAAAATGCTGTTTTCCTACTGCACCAACAATTTGATCAACAGGTTTTCCATCTTTAAAAATCACATTCATAGGAATTGACCTGACAAAAAACTTAACTGAAAGATTAGGATTACTATCAACATCAACTTTAGCAAATAGAACTTTCCCATCATAGTCTTCAGCAAGCTGATCAAGAGTAGGTGCTATCATTTTGCAAGGGCCACACCAATCTGCCCAAAAATCTACCATTACAGGTATATCTGAATTTTCCACTAGTTCTTTAAAATCTGCTTCAGTTACATTTATTGGTTTTGCCATATTTTCCTCTCATTATTTTTTTATTATAATTTTTTTACATTCTAATTGAGGGACTACAGAAGAAAAATCTGGATTGTCACTAGATTCTAAATCTGTAACCATTCTTCCAAAATAATCAGTTGATGTTATTATTCCTTCAATTTCTCCATCAGTCATAATTTCTGAAGTTATAACTTCTCTTCCATTTTCATCTTCAAGAGTAATTTTGGATGACTCATTTAAATTGTACTTTGTAGCATCCTTTGGATGCAATCTTAATTTCACAGGAGTTTTAATTTTGTTCATATCATTGTCTGATTCAACAATTATTTCTTGTGGTCTATTTAATATTCTTCCTGGTGAATAGAAAATGTTATCAGAATCAAAATCATCTATTTTTGGATCATTAAAAATTAATGATTTTGATAAAGGTTTTTTTAAAATTTTTTCAGAATCTAGTGAGATTTTAGAAATGAAATCATTTTTATAGTTTTCAATTCCAATGGTTTTTTTTTCATATATATTTTCACAAATTTCCCATATGGATTCTAAATTCATAGATGCAGGCTTTATCATTTTTGGTGCTTTTTTTATTATTCCGCCTAAATTAATTACAGTAGACTCTTGTTCAGCATAAGTTTTTGTAGGAATTACATAATCAGCAATTTCATAAAGCTTATTCTTAAGGTGATTAGCATAAATTAATATATCTAAATCTTCTGTAGTTTCTTTTAAATTGCCTTCAGTTATGAAGTCAGGATTAATTCCATCTCCAAAAATTATCAAAGCCTTAATAGATTTGTCTTTAACTTTTCTCATTATTTCATCTGTGGTTGTGAATGGTTGCTTGTATGTATTAAAAATTTCATAAAAGCTAGATGACCCTATTCCATTAAATGTTGGGTATAACCCTTTTCCTTCGCCTTCTAAATTGTCTGTTATTACAGCTAAGTTGTAGATCGAATTTATATATTCTTCAGTAAATTCATTTGGCACAGTGTCTTGTCCAAATGTAAATGAAGTTTTTGTTGAATTTGAAATAAGGTCTGCTGCCTCATATAGTTTTTCCTGTGGAACTTTAGTAATAGAAGCAATTTTCAATGGGTCAAAATTCCACATGAATTTTTTAAAATTATCTATTTGATCAGACTGCAGATCTTTATATTCAAGATTTTGGTCAAAAATTATTTTACTTATGGTGTTTATTACCAAGCCTTCTGTTCCTGGTACAGGTTTAATCCATAACTTTGCGTATCTAGTTAAATCAATTTCTCTGGGATCAATTACTATTAAGTCTGATTGTTCTTTTGAAGCTTTCTTTATAGGTAGTGACAGCAAATTATTGTCTTCAGTAATATTAGAAGAAACTACCAAATTACATTCAGACTTCTCCATATTCCAAATATTAGAAGATGATGATAGGTAGCCTGTTCGATCTAATATAGTTTTATAATAAGAGATATTGTTTAAGTATGCACTTGCAACATAATTTGTGTTGATTTTTTTTGCTAAACTTAGAACACCTATATTATCTTCAACTGATGCTCTAGGTGATGAAATTATAGCTATTTCATTTGATTTAAATTGAGAAAGATTACTGTTGATTTTTGAGTAAATTTCAGTGTTGTCAATTGATTTATGTTTATAAACGTCTTTATAATATGATTTTTTTATTCTTGATGTAGAATTAGGATAATCATATCCAAATTTACCTTTATAACATAATTGACCTCTTGTAGATTCAGAGGCTAAATCTCCTTTAAACCTAACTAATTTATTAGATTTGTTGACTTCAACAAGAGCATCGCAACCGCCTGAGCAATTGAAGCAAGTTGCATTGAATTCTTTATCTGCTTTTTCCCATTTATAATCTCTTTCGACTAAGGCTCCAGTTGGACAAACATCAATACATGCACCACAAAATTCACATCCAGATTCTAATAAAGAAGTTCCATTAGAAGTTCCTACTAATGAGACTCCAGATCTAGAAACTAAAGTTAATGCTGAGTCAATTCGTATTTCATCACATACTCTTACGCATCTTGCGCAGACAATACATAAATTATAGTCTCTATCATAAAAAGGATCGTCTACATGAATTGGAAGGTCTCTTCTGTTGTAATTTAAAGGAATTGTCATGTCTAATTGAACAAATCTTGCAGTGTCTTTTAATTCACATCTTTCATTTTTTGGACAGATGGTGCATCTATCTGTAACAGCTACATGCCTTTGACAAATATCTTGAGGTCCACATAACTCTGTTCTGTGACATGTAAGACATCCATGTGGGTGTTCACTCATTAACAGTTCAACAACACCTTTTCTTAAATCATTTACAGAATCATTGTCGCTTTGAACTTTCATAGAATCTCCAGCTGGAGTAGTACAAGAGGCTACAGTCATCGTTCTTCCATTTGGCATTTCAACTTCAACTAAACACGCCCTACAAGCACCATATGGTTTCATGCTTGGATAGTAACATAAATAAGGAATGTATATATCGTTGTCCATAGCTACTTGCAAAATGGTCTGACCATTTTTTATGTCAAGGTTTTTACCATTTATAATAATTTTTTGTTCATCAGCCAATTTTTTGCTCCGTAGAATTAGGTCTTGTTCTTGTTGGTGTAAGCATAGTTTCAAGGGGTTCAATTTTATTGTTAATTGAATCAATTATTTCGGACTCAAAATATTTTAATGATGAAGAAATAGGATTATAACCTAATTGCCCATGCCCGCATAAAGAACCAATTTTCATGCTTTTACCTATACGCTCAAGTAATTGCAGATCATTAGGGTTACTTTTTGAATTGGCTAAACGTTGTAAAACATCATACATGTGAGTATTCCCAAGTCTACAGGGGAAACATTTTCCACATGACTCGAACTGATTAAAAGCTATTAAATTACGTATTAAATCAACAACCGAAACAGAGTCATCGCATACAATTATGCCACCAGATCCTAATATTGCTCCAGACTTAGCCATTTCATCAAAATCAATTTTTGTTGCAAATGCTTCTTTACCTAGAACTCCTCCTAAAGGCCCACCAGTTTGAAGCATTTTAATTTCTTTGTCAGAATTAGATCCACCTCCAACATCATCTAGCACTTCTTCTATCGTCATTCCCATTGGTATTTCATACATTCCAGGTCTTGTTATATGGCCCGATAGGCAAACAATAGCTGTTCCGCTAGATTTTTCTGTACCTGTAGATTTAAACCAATCAGAACCGTTTTTTATAATTTGAGGAACATAAGAAATAGTTTTTACATTATTTATGTTAGTTGGTTTTTTCCATAATCCTGATGCAGCAGGGAAAGGCGGTTTGAATCTAGGAGTAGATCTTTTTCCCTCAATTGCTTCCATTAATGCTGTTTCTTCTCCTGCAACATATGAGTCACCAGTTAATGCAACTTCCATATCAAAGGAAAAATTTGAGCCTAGAATATTTTGCCCCAAAAGCCCTTTATCATAAGCTTCCTTTATGGCTCTTTCAATTGCATTAATTGGGATATCATGTCCTTGTCTAATAAATACATAAGACTTATTTGAATTAGTGGCAAACCCGTTCAATATTAGACCTTCTACTAAAGTGTGTGGGTCAGTTTCTAAAATTCCTTTGTCATTGTAAGCTCCTGGGTCACCTTCCTCACAATTGCATAAAACATACTTTGTAGGAGCTTTGTTAGGAGCTAAGAAACTCCATTTAAGACCAGTTGGAAACGCAGCTCCCCCTCTTCCTCTTAAACCAGAATTTTTTACTTCTTCAACTACATCTTCGGGAGACATTTCGAACAAAGCTTTGTTTAAAGCAGAATAACCTCCAGTTGATATGTACTGATATATATCTCCAGGTGTGATTTCTCCAAAATTTCTTGTAGCAATTCTTAATTGTTTTGAAAACTGAGGAAGGTCATTAATGCTCGGAATTGATGATTCAATATTACGCGAAGATTCATATGCAAAAGAATTTTCTTTTAAGATTTCATAAGATTTTGAATAATGCTCAAAAATTCTTTCACTAATTTCTTCAGTAACATTTGCATAAAATATTTTATCTCCATTAGGCAATATGACTACTAATAATGGTTCTAAATACATTAGGCCCATAGACCCTACTTCAATAACATTGATTCTTTTTTCATTTTTAGAACTCAATAATTTAAAGATCTCATCAGCACCAACTGCTTGTCCTGAGGTTCCTGTCTGGACCTTAATAACAACTTTATCTTTATAAAGTTTTGAAATGTAATCGTTTGCTAAATTTTCTAGTTTTTTATATTCTTCTGTCATTTTTATCACTTTAAGCTATCAATAATTTTAGTTACTCGAGATTTGTTTAATTTACCATACATTTTATGATCTATAGCAAAAACTGGGCTTTGAGCACATGCACCAAGGCAAGTAGAGTATCTGAGTGTAACTTTATTGTCTTCAGATTCTCCCTCTCCTTCTATATTTAATTCTTCATGTGCTTGAGTAATTAGTTTTTGAGCACCATTAATATGGCAACTTGGTCCCCAACAAACATCTAGTGTTTTTTCTCCAGGAGGAGTAAATCTGAAATTTGTATAAAAAGAAGCTACACTCCAAACATCATTTATTGTTACTTTACAATGTATAGAGATTTCTTCTATTGCTTCATCGGGAATATAATGAATAGAATCCTGTACAGCTAAAAGTGACGATAATACGGTTACAGTTTTTCTTTTTTGATTAGAAATATAATTTCTAATATCTTTTCTTAAATTTTCAGAATCTTGCATTTCTGACAAATTCTCTCCTGGGTTTTACAGTTTTAATTTTACCAATTCAATTTTTTGCAAACAACATATTATTGTTGCAAAATAACTATTATTTCTTTCCTAGCGATTTTGCAATTTTCATATCTTCACTTGTATCTCGCTGGATTGTTGGACTTACTATTAGGTCTTGCACTATTGTTCTTTGAGGCATTCTCATACACAATAAAATTGTTTCTGCTATATCTTCTGGCATCATCATAGTAGATCGGGCTTTAGCATCAGGCGGTAGAGGTCTGTTATCTAAGATAGGAGTATCAACTTCTGCTGGGTAAATTGTACATGTTCTAATATTATGCTCTCTAAGTTCTTGCCTCATTGCTGTCATCATTGCGGCTACAGCTGCTTTAGCTGACGAATAAGGAATTCCTCCCATTAACCCAGGTGTCACAGCAGCCATTGAAGAAACCGTAACGATTGTACCTTCTCCATTTTCAATCATGTTAGGAATAATTGCTTGTGAAAGCCGATAAACTCCTTCAACATTAACATTGAAAACTGATTGCCAGTCTTCTTTTTCGACATACCTTATTGCCCTAACTTTACTACTGTGACCAGCATTGTTTACTAAATATTGAATTTTCCCAAATTCTTTAATTGCTTCATTTGCAACATTTGCAGCGGCATCCCCATCTTCTAAGTCAGCTGATATATATGCAGCGTTACCACCAGCTTGCTCTATTTCTTTTACAGATTCTTTAAGTAAATTTTCTCTTCTACCAACAATAAATATATTTGCGCCTAATTGTCCTAGCATTTTTGCAGTAATTCTTCCTATTCCTGATCCTGCACCAGTCAAAATTACAGATTTATCTTTTAATGATTCCATTATTTTTCTCCTTAACAAGTTAGAAAATTATAAGTATATTATTCACTAAAATAGATATATATCAAATGCTAAGTAGCAGTATATTGAATAATTTATCTGTAATGAACCATGAGCTTATCTTTAAAGATTAATAAGAAAAGAGATTATTTATGTAGATTTAATTATAAGGTTTGTTATTTTTTCTGCTAAATCTACAGAATAATTTGTTCCTCTATCTTCTGGATATATTTGAGCAGTATTTCCACTGTACAAGCCTTTTATAGGCAAACTTAAAGGGATTTTATAAGAAGAGTAATTAGTTGGAAATATTGGTTGGGCAAAACCTATCTTGTTAAATCTATAATTAATAATCCAATTTTTAGAAAAATCTTTATTGATTTTTTGAATATACGGAGAATACAAATCTAATAATTCATCATAATTTAGAGACATCAATTTGTTATCGTTTTCTACATAATTAGTGATGTACAAAATATTTTTATTGTCATAATATTTTTTCGGTATAAGGTTTGTATGTTCAATTAATCCTAAAAATGGGAACTTGTTGTCTGCTATTGATAACCAATAATAATCAGTCAGTTGGTTTTTAAGTACTAAAATCATCACAATTGCGGACATATAATCTACTTTTTTCATTGATTTTTTCAATGAACTGTTTAAATTGATTATTTTATTTAGAACTTCGTATGGTGCAGTAGAAATTACAATGTCAAATTTTATATTTCTTTCTATCGAATTATTGTCTATTACGTTCACTGATTTCACTTCATTTAAATTTGTGATTATTTTAGTAACTTTATGGTTAAAAAAAATCTCACCTCCATTACCTCTGATTTGTGATTCAAGATTCTTTATTAAACTAGAAAAAGATTTTTTTGGATAACATAATACTTCTTGTAATTTTGAATTTCTTGAAGAAACCCTTGTTTGAACCTTAGACCAAAACCAAGGCATTGGAATTTTATTATAATACTTGCCAAATTTACCTTTTAATAAAGGTTTAAAAATGATTTCAAAAGTTGTATTGTTTACTTTTTTTGATAGCCATGAATATGCTGTAACATCTTCAATGTTTTTCCAATTTTTTAAAAGCTTTAATCTTAGTGAAATAATAACTATCTTAATTCTTTCAGTTAAGGGTATTAATTTCAAAGTTAAAAGGTCAAATGGTGATGTTGTTTTCCAAATATTACCATCTGCGTATGTAGCTACAGATGACTTATACCATTTTAGTTCGTTGCTTATCCCTAAGTCTTTATACAAATCTAATATTGCTTTATCCGTAACAAATAAGTGATGATATGCTTTTTCAATTTCAAAATTTTTAAACTTTATTGTTGATGCTTGACCGCCTGAAAAGGAATTTGACTCAAAAATAGAAATTTCATGCCCCAATTTAGACAATTTGTAACCAGCAGACAATCCAGTTATTCCAGCTCCAACAATACATATTTTCATGTTATTTCTTAAATGATAATTTTTCTATTGATAATATTATAAAACCAAGAATTGAAATTGGTATAAATAAAACTAAATGTACAATTATGATTACAGTTGCTCCTGTAGCAGAGCTTATATTCATTGCTAAAAATGCTAATGTTCCAAAGAACTCAAAGTTTCCTATATTTCCAGGAAGTGAAGGAATTATTCCAGACAAATTAGTAATAGAGCATACTATGAGAATTATTATAAATAGATTTGTATTTGACATATCAGTAATAAAATAATCAGCAATAATGAAATACACAATGCTTTCAACTAGCCAAATTGTTATAGATAGACTTAGTATAATCAAATATTGTTTATATGAATGGCATTCATAAAAAAATGACAAAAGATCTTTAAATATCTCCAGAATTCTTTTGATTAAATTTTCAAATATGTTTACTTTTTTAAGTATAAACACACCGATTATCAATAAAGAAATGAATAATAAAAAAAGAACAAATGTATTTTGAACTTGAAAAAGCTTAAGATCAAATTTATCAATAAATGGAAAAGATAAAATTAAAATAAGCAATAAAGCAAATACATCAAAAAATCTTTCAGTAAATATACTTGAAAGAACTCTCATAAAGTTTATTTGTTCAGATTTGACAATTCTATTAACTCTATATATTTCTCCTAATCTGAACGGCAGTAAATTATTAGCCATGTAACCAATAATAGTTTCATTAAACATATTGAATTTATGAACACTAAAAAGGTTCCTGTATATAACTTTCCACCTTATGTATCTGAGAATAACTGAAGATAAATATACAAGCGAAGATAAAAGTAATAAGTAAAAATTTATTTTTGATATATTTTCAACAATTATTCCGAAATCATTTACAATCTTATATATTCCAAATAGAAAAAATATTGAAAACAATATGGAAAGTAAATTATTAGCTTTTTTATATTTATTCAATTGATTCAAATTTTTTAGATTTTAATAACACAAAATTTGATGAACCGAGCTTTGTTTGAAAATTTCTATTCATATAATAATCTGCTATGGAAGTACGATTCTTGTTTTCAATAATAAGCATAAGAAAATCATTGAAACTTTTATCTCTATATATACTTTCTGGAAACCATTTTCTATGTGATATAGTTCTTTTGACATTATAATCAAGAAGGAATTCAGAGGATAATTTTTCAAAATTCTTATCATTTATTAGTAAATAATCATATGCATGATTATTTACTTGCATTTTATCAACCCATATCACATTATTCACATCTCTCAAATACCACATCCATGGCCAAGCAAAACCGTCAAGTGTATCAATCCCGATAATTAAATTTTCTTTTTTCAATCGTGAAGCATTTATTTCATTATTCAAGCTATGCAAAGAATTTGAAGTCTGTGTGTATATCAACATATCCATAGGTTCATCAGAAAGATCGAAAATAATTTTATTTGTTGTTTTTATTGTTAATAAAGTCATGAATATAAAAAACACAAGCATTAATGAGATAAAGAATTCTTTAGGGAAAAAGATTTTTTTTGAAGTAAAAGATATGCCAATAATTAAAGTTGAAATAATCAAAAAAATCAAATCATAATACAAGTTATTGTTTTCTATAGAGTAGTTTGTAAAAAGTAGCTTTAAAAAGAAAAATATCATTACTGAAGAAGAAACAAAAAATAATAATAAAATTTCTTTAGGTTTATTTAATCTATTTGCACTTTTTACTATAAATAATGGAACTAAAAATAAATAAGGGATTATTAAATTTACGATTAACCAAGGCATTTTTTCTCCAGCAATTGAAAATGCAATCAATGAGTAAAAAGCTGTAAAAGACAATAATTTTTCAAAAAAATTCCCCTTTAAAAGATAATATATCGATAATGGCAGCCCAAACAAAAAGAGCAAAAATTCATTGGTCAATAAAATTATAAAATAGTAGTAAAATGGCTGACTACCCCTTGCTACATCGTGTTGTGATAACCAATAACCTAAAGATTGCCAATGCCCAGTTATAATTCCAGATGGATTTATAAAAAAAGATGTAAATATAGCTGTATAAATAAGAAAGAATATTGAAAATGAAGTTATCCACAATTTTTTATCAATCATTAACCCAAATATGCTCGAAATAAGTAGTAGTACTATTGTGATAATAATAGAAAAGATAATACCATTTCCTAGAGGTAAACCAGGTGGTACCCCAGGATAACTGTCAGGAGTGGCTAAAATGATCCCTAAAGAAGATTGAAAGATAGATAATAGTGGAGCTGCAAGTGGAAGTGATAAGAAAAATAATATAAGAAATAATTTTGTAATATGATTAATTTCTTTAATATTTGTTTTAGACAATACAACGTTCATCAAATCTTTTAAAGAATATAAAAATAAAAATATTAGAATGCCAAATAGGTTTAAGTACATACTTTCCTTGACTGTAAACCCTAGAGCAGTTGTTCCAACGCTTAAAAATAACCAGAAGTTTTTTTTTGTAATTACATATTTATAAATTGAAATAATTAATACTATTAAAATTGCAGTCATAAAAATATCATTTCTAGCAAATCTACTAAAATAAGCTAAACTTGGAGATATACCTATTAATAAAGAAATAAATATTGTAGATTTGTCCCCTATTTCTTTGCGAATAAGAATTGGAGTAAAGACAACACATAGTCCAACAAATGCAAAAGGGAGTCTTAGTAAAAATTCATTACTGCCTAGCAACCAAAATATTCCTGAGAGGGTGTTAAATAGGAACATTCCATGTGTTAAAGGATTGTGGGAGTAATAGTCCCCGTTAGAAGTAATATAAGAAAAATAACCATGTAGGCTTTCATCGTGATGAACTGCTCTATTTCCAAGATCAATAAACCTAAATAAAAATGAAATAAAAAAAATGTTTATATAAGCAATTAGATAAATATTATTTTTTATTATTTTAATCATTTACTTTGAATATTTTAAAATTATCGTTTTCAAAAACTTGCTTGAAGTCATTGAAATTAGAATCATTATTAAGATCATATCTCTTTTTTTCAAATGTTGATAACAAGATATATTCGACATTATATGTATTTAGCAATTCATTATCTTTTGTAGGATTATTGTAAAATTCTTCAATCATAGTATTTAAAGATAGTATTAGTTCTGGATTTGAGCGCCATTGGAGTTGATGATTAACCCAGCCCAATAAAGTTGCTCTATTAGAAGCTGCAGTTATTATATTTGATCTAGTATATGATTTCCCTACACCTTCCAAGATAATCTGGTCTTTAGGTATATTGGTCTTTATGAAATTTATAGCCTCATCCTCGGAATTAGTAAGAAAGTTTAGCCCATTTGAATTAAATGCTCCTATATTGTCATTAGCTCTAGTCATAATTGCAGATGAACTCCACCATATAGATGGAATTATTAGTATTCCTATAAGAAAAATTGTCAAATACTTTTTAATCCCATCAATTGATTTAATGAAATTTAATATTATGTATATTGATATCAAATTCAAAAGAATATAATTAATAAAATAGAATTTAAAAATAGTGTTCATTCTATTATTAAACTGATCAACTACGTAAATAAATTCAGCACCGAAAATTATTACAGACGAAGTAAAAAGTAATATTAAAATATTTTTTTTCAAACCATATTCTTTTTTAATTAAAATAATAGTTGAAGACAAAATAAATGAAAAAAATAAATTATTAATTAATAAGTTAATAAATAGTTCCAAATTCAAATGAAAATCAGGCATTATCAAAGGAATCAATAAAGAGGCCATAAGAATTATTAAAAAAATTCTTAATAGTTTTCTGTAACTTTGATTTTTATAAATACCATAGACAAGAAATATACAAATTGGAATAAATGAAAACCCCCAATACATAAATAAGTGATGAAATCGAGAAATAATTTTAACATTAGCGATATAAGGAAATGCTAATAAATTGTTTGGATTAATTAAAATTATGAATAATGCTATTTGAATAATCAACGAAACTAATAATATCCTAATCGATTTAATTTGATTATTATCCAAAAATTCTCTATTAAAAAATATGTTTACAAATATATACCAAATAAGTACAACAAGGTACCAAGGGTTAATTAAAATTGTGAGTATAAAGATTAAATTGACCCAAAAAACCGAAACTATAGAAAAATCTTTTTTATAAAACATATTAAAAATTAAAGAGAAGCATAGAATTACGAAAGGAAGAACTAAAACATGTGGATGGATATCTCCTAATATAATTGAAAATGCGGGGAATTCATTTATTGTGTAATCAGAATAAAAAAGATCAGGTCTTTTATAACTAATTATTCTAGAAATAGAAAACCACCACCAATTATCTTTAGGCCAAAATAATTCAAAACTTTCCATTTTATTGATTCCATCTATTTCAATAAATCTAAATAATGACACTGTTCCTAATGAGCTATGACTAATAAATTCAAGAATAGTGGCAAATGGACCCAAGAAAAATATAAATATGAAAATTAAAGGAATAGTTAAACCTAAAATTTTTTTTCTGGAAGAATAAAAAAAATATGCAATCAGTCTATACGATGAAAGATAAGTCATTGAAATTACAGTAGGTAGTATAAAATTATACGCTACCGAAGATTCCATATTTAATACCAATGGAATTGAAGAAAACACAAAATATCCATATGAGTAATATGAAATGTTTTCATTATGAAACCATAAATCTTCAGAAATAATAGACGATGATGACATTGAAGATGAGAGAATCATAAATTCCATTATCTTTTCAGTGTTTAAAATATCTGAATTAGCCATTCTCAATAGAGCAATTAAAATAAATATGATTGAAAAAAATAGATTTTTAGAATTCAAAAAAGAATAAAATATTTCACGAAATAATTTTTTTCTTAAAATAAAAAAAACAGAAAAAAACAAAAGTGAAAAATAAGATATTTTCCAAGTAGTCGCATTAGATAGTTCTTGAAAACTAATAATTGAAATTAAAGATCCCAGCAAAATAAATAGTATAAATCCAATTAAAATTTCTGGTATTTTTATGTCAAATTTTTTATTATAAATATTTTTATAAGTAAATCCCACTGTGTTTAATAAAACCAATAAACACAGAAATAAAAAAACCTCAATCATGTTTTATCTTTTCAGTGTATATATCTAATGCTATTTTCGCGGCATATTTTTCTGCTTCTACTTTTCTTTTAGCGTAAGCAGTAGAAACAAGAATCTGTTCAACATATAAATCAATTTTAAATGTTCCGTCTTTTAAAGCTTCTGACTGATAAGTTGGTAATTCTATGCCTTTTTCTTGTAATTTTTCTTGTAATAATGATTTTGAATCATAATAAGATTTTGAAATATAAATTTGTTCTATCTTGTTTTTGAATAAATCAATAAGGTGTTTTTCAGTTTGTTCTAGGCCAATATTTATAGCCATAAATCCTATTATTGCTTCTAACAAATTACATAAAGTTGAAATTTTATTTCTTCCATTATTTAATTCCTCTCCTTTGCCAAGAATTAAATAATCTCCAAGGTTTAGTTCTTTTGAAAAACCTGAAAGTGATTTTTGATTAACTATTTCAGAACGAATTTTGGACAATTCTCCTTCAAGTAAGTTTGGATATTTTTCATACAGATATTTACTCACAATATAACTTATTACAGAGTCTCCAAGATATTCTAACCGTTCATTTGATTCGACTTTTTTAGTATCTGATTTTTCATTAATATATGAACTATGTGTTAGGGCAACCTTAAAGTTGTCATAATCCTCTTCAATGAATTTAAATATTTGATCATCAATCATATTTGATGTTGTTTAGGCCATGGTGGTTGAGGCTTCTTCAGTTCTCCAAAATATGTATTGTTAGTAGATAATATTTTTAATGCTTCAAAGAATTCTATAGAATCTTCACCTGGAGGAGTAAATGTTTTAAGAAAAACCGTATTTTGATCAGAAAATTCAATCGTAGGAGTCCCAAAAATTCCTTTTTGATCAGCTTCGATATGTGATGCAGAAATCATATCTAATGATTTACTAGAGTCTATGTCATTTATAAATTTATTTGAATAAATATTTAACTTTTTTGATAAATCTACTATGTAATCTCTGCTTCTAACATCTTTTCTTTCTATATGTTTATCTTCAAAAATAGCTTTCATATACTTATAACCTGCATCTTTAGAAATATTTCTTGCTGCAATACCTCCAAGGTGAGGCCAAATTCCTCTACTAACATATTCATTTAAATCTTGATCCCAAGCATTCCAATCTTCATTATTTTCAGAATTTATTTGTTCTAACAAGAAAGGTTTCCAGGTTATATCAATTTGAGATTTTTCTTCTAAGTCAATTAGCCAAAACCCAGCTTGCCTTACCCAGGGACATGTGTAATCAAAAAATACTTTAACATTCTCTACAGTCATCATTTTCTCCTTTAACATAAAATAAATATAATAAATATTAAATTTAACATGCAACTAATCAAAATAAATAAACATATTCAATCCAACAATAGTCTTAATCATATAATAGATTTTTGTAAAGAGTACAAATCTAAAAATAGTATAAAAATATATATAGTTGGGGGAGTAATTAGAGATATTTTATTAGAATCTAAATCTAATCCTAATGATTTAGATTTAGTTATAGATGGAGATATAGAAAACTTTGTTAAAGAATTCTCAGATAAATTTAGTACTGAAATACTAAAAGCTCATAGTTTTTTAAATTATAAATTAGTATTACCAGATTCATTACAAGTAGATATTGCACATTCAAGAAAGGAGTTTTATGAAGCATTAGGTAAATTACCTAAATGGGAAAAGGCTAATATATTTGATGACTTATCAAGAAGAGATTTTAGTATAAATTCAATAGCATTAGAAATAGGTATTGATAATGTAGTACTCATTGACCCTTTAGGAGGCCTTTCAGATATTAAAAGCAGTACTATTAGAATATTGCATGACAAGTCATTTATAGATGATCCTACAAGGATTTATAGAGCTATCAAATATAAGGCAAGATTTGATTTTACTTTTGATCAAAACACTAAAATTGTATTACAAAATTCGATTGATCATGTAGAAAATATTTCTTTATATAGAAAAAACAATGAAATTCTAAAATTTTTAGATGAACCTAATATACATAAAATTTTAGAATTATTAAATACAAGTGATATTTTTAGAAATTTAGTTCCACAACACTTTATGAGTAAAATTAATTTTATAAAAGAAGATTATTGGTCAAATGCTCCAAATAATGAAAAAATATTCTTTTCTTTATTTGAAGTCAAAGAAAAAGAAAGGAACTTATTTTTAAATTCTTTGAATATTCCAAAAACTAAAATGCAAAGCATTATTAGCCTTATTCAGATTAAGGAAAAATTACAAAAAGATGCTTTGGTTGACAGGAAAGAAATAAATTTTTCTAATGATCTTATTTCTAATTTATATCATTGCTTATAGCGTGTTTGATATGATCTCCTCCCCACATTTCAGCTCTACTAGCTAATCTTTGTCTGTGAAATATGTATTGTTGGGCATGCGAAGAAAGATTCCCAAATTTACTTTTTGCCTTATCACTAGCTTTTTCTGGAGTAATTTTTTTTGGGTATTTGTACCATCTAATAAGTCCTTTTAGTACATGTCTATCAACGGGAAATGATTCTTTTTTATTGAATGAGTAGGCTAGAATACAATCAGCTATCTTTCTCCCAATTCCTTTGATTTTTGTTAGTTTATCTAATGCAATATCATAACTAGAATTATTCAGATCATAAATGCTTATTTCTTCATCTAAGATTGCTTTAGATAAATTAATCAAATATGGGGCTCTAAAACCAAAGCCCAACTCTCTAAGTTTGTTTTCACCTATTTTGTATAATTTATTTGGCTCTGGAAATATATTTTGATTTATATCTCTTAAAAGTTTCATATGATATTTGATCCGCTCTAAGTTAGAACAAGATGAAGTTATAAACCCTACCATGCATTCCCATGGATCTTGTTTTAATATTCTTAACCTAGGGTATCTGTTTATAACTGGTGAAAGAATATTATCTTCCAAAAGTTCATTGAAATTAGTAATCGAAAAAGGATCATCACCTAAATAATTACGAAAATGAGTATCAAGGTCCTTCTCGTGATAACCAGAAATGATTTTTACAGATATTGAATTTGCAGATTCTGTAACCAATAATTCAGAATTTTTAAAAAACCCTCTAAAATAAATCTTATTATTATTTGAAATTCTTTCCCATGCGAATGATTGACCTGAATCAAGAGTATTTAATAAATCAATATTTTCTTGAATCTTAAAATCTGGTTTATATTTATTCATATTTATTAAATGCAATTGAAAGTAATATTGGATATATGAAGCTTATATTTAATAATGTTATTAAAACAACTATTAATATATTAACTAAAGTGATTTTTTCAAAAAAATACAAATATATACCATAAATAATTAATAACCAAAAAATAAAAATCATAAGAAAAAAATATGGTATAAATTTAAATTCATTAATTGAGTTATATTGAAAATATATGTTTGGGAACAAAAAAACTAAAAATAAAAATATAAATGTAAATATATAAACTATAAATATATTTTTGGGTATATTTATATTTTTATCAAAAGAGTAAAATTTATAAATATTTATATATGAAGTGATAAAAAGCCAGTTTGCAAACAATAGAATTGAAGAAAGTGCGAAATTATAAATACTCATATTATTTTAGCTTTAAATGTCTTGAGGTCTAAATCACTATTATCAACTTTATTTTTTATTTCTTTAGCTCCTTCATCAGAGTTTTGTAAAGAATAAAAAGTTGGTCCTGATCCTGTCATTGATATATCACTTATTCCAAAATTAGTTAAATTGTTTTTTATTAAATTGAAATTAGAGAAATTTTCTATGGCAGCCGTTTCTAGTCCATTAAAAAACGGGCCATATAAGTAATCATTATTATTAATTTTAGATAATAATGATTTTTGTTTGTTTCCATTAGTATAAGAAGTTACCGAGTTGAAAATAGTTTTTGTTTTATCTTTTAGTTCATATTTAGGATAAAAAACAACTATGTGTTTGTTTTTAGGGGAATTAATAAAAGAAATTTTATCTCCTCTTCCAGAAATAATTGCTGTTCCCTTTGAAAGAAAAAAAGGAATATCTGATCCAAATTTTAAAGCAATATCAAATTTTTCTTTAGAATCTAAATTTAAATTTAGTATTTTACTTATTCCATCAATAGCATTTGCAGCATTCGAAGAACCTCCACCCATTCCAGAAGAATAAGGAATATTTTTTTCTATAGTAATATTCAACTTTTGTGTAATTTTAAATTTTTGTGTCATATAATTTAACACTTTAAATACAATGTTTTCTTCTTCTTTGATACCATCTTGAATCACCATATTCTTATTTGAATTTTTATAGTGCAATAAATCAAATAAATCGATTTTGCATAAAATAGATAAAATATCATGAAATCCATCATTCCTTTTACCCAAAACTTCTAACCCTAAATTGATTTTCGCGTAACTTTTAAGAGTTATCATAAGTTTTTAAACTTTTCGTACAAATTTTTCCAATCTCCTAAACTAAGATGTTGAGGCCTAAGATTCTCGTCAATATTTGAAAAAGATAATAAAGCTTTAACCTCTTCTGAACTTAAGCTTAATCCCATAGAAATAGAATTTAATATTTTTTTTCTTGGGTTTGAGAAAGATTTCCTTATGAAGTCATTGTATTTTGGATTATTTGCTATAGCTTTTGGAGTAATTTTCACAGTCATTGAATCAACTTTTGGAACTGGGAAAAATTCTGTGTTTTTAATAATCAGTAATTCTTTAACTTCACAATATGATTGAATAAGTAAACTTAAATAACTTTTTTTACCATTACCTGCAACAATTTGTGTTCCAACTTCTTTTTGAACAGTAAAAACCATTGAATTTACTGGTTTTTGAAACATAAAATTTCTAATAATTATATTTGAAGCATAATACGGTAAATTACCGATTATATTTGTTTTTGAGTTACTGTTTATTTTATAAGTTCTTGCATCATCGTTTATTATTTCAAAATTATATTTTTTATACTTGTTTTTTAATGGAAGAATAAGATCAGAATCATATTCGAGTAACGATAGATTAGAAGATAATTTAATTAACATATCAGTCAAAGCTCCGTCTCCAGGTCCAATTTCAAGTATCTTTATTAATGGATCAAAATCAGAAAGTTCTACTATTTTTTGGGAAATATCTGCATTTCTCAAGAAATTTTGGCCTAATTTTTTTTTCATATTTTTTTCTGTATTTTCTAGAATATTCTTTGTCCAGAAGAAGGATCATTTATTGTAATAATTTCACCTACAGTGAAATTTTCCAAAGCTTTTTCATCAACTTCTATGCCTAAACCAATACCAGTTGGTACATTAACTCTGCTTTTATTATGAACGAATACATCATTTGTTAAATTTTCTCTGACAGGATGTGGAGTTTTGTCGCATTCTAAAACAGATTCATTTTCATATGGGATGTTTTTCATAGAAATTTGAGTTAGAGGTTGAACAGATAGAGAATGTAGAGCAGCTGCAAAGGAAATTCCAGTTCCCCAAAAATGTGGGTTAAATTTCAAACCTAGTGATTGAGCTATTATTCCAACTTTGTGCATCTCTGAAATACCACCTACAGCACATATATCTGGT
>Ga0315326_10000003_pt1 | contig 91009 bp, 92 predicted proteins | sample M180m32315metaG_FD_203457 | JGI IMG/M metagenome (GOLD analysis project Ga0315326, IMG submission 203457) | Ammonia-oxidizing marine archaeal communities from Monterey Bay, California, United States - M1 80m 32315 | ecosystem: Environmental > Aquatic > Marine > Coastal | place: USA: California... | reverse complement strand
CCAATCAATATTATTGTTAAAAAATATTATAGACATAAAATCCTTTGAGCGCTTCAGAATCTTTAAAAATCTGCAAAATTTACCAATTCTTTTATGTTTTAAGTTCCCATGGTTTAACTTTTTTTTCTTTAACTTATGCTTAACTAAAAAATAAAAATGAACTCTTTCAACAATGTCTTTTTTTTATAATTTTAACTAATTAAATCGAGATTTTTTAGAATTTCTATCTTATTAATCTAATTAATAATAAATAAAGGAGATTAATTTGCACCGAGAAAGAGATAAAACTGATTATAAAAAATTACAAAACCACAACTGCTAGAAGTGATTCCGATATTACTAAAAAACTAGAAGCCTCAGAAGATAGCAACATCAAACAGAATAGAGAAACAAACACTCTTATGCATATAAATAATAAGTATGATAATGAGTTTCAAAGATTAGAAAATTATAAGCAAAGATTACATGAAAATAATATGAGCTTAAGACAATTAGCGCAAAAATTAAGGGAAGAACTTCAAAGAAAAGATGAAGAAACTATAAGAAAGATTCAAGAACTAAGAGACTATATTGAGGTAATGAAGAAAGACGAATTGTCATGGGATATCTAAGTATATCGAAAAATATATTAAGATATTTTTACAGAAAAAGTAGTAACGATGACAGTGAATAATAAAAGAGCCAGATTAAGAAAAACATTTTTTTTGGTTGTAGCTATTATTTGATTCTAAAATAACAGCTACTCTATCTAGTATATCTAGGTTTATTTATTTGGTCTAATTGATTTGTGGTGTTAGTTACAGGTTAATATACATATACCCTAAGAGACATCACTCATCTTAAGAAAATTATATTACTGCATAAAGTCTATTAATACCTACATATTCAACTAATTCAGAATAATCTGTGACTGATAATGGTCCATCATTAGTATTTGCAATTTTCACAGGCTTTCGTAAAATATATTCACCTCGATCAAATTGATTATAAACTATATGTGCTATATCTAATGAATCAACTTTTAATTTTTTATTTGAGTCAAAATTTGGTACTAATATAGGACCTGTGTCAACTTGAAATCTTGGAATTGATTTTATTACATTCATAGTTTTTATTGGATATTCCAGTATTGCTTTTTGTTGTGTCTTCTTATTAATTAATTCTGTCTGTCCAACTAAAATGGAATTATCTAATGTTGAATCACTTACATTCTGTTTATTAGTAAGTTCTTTCGTATTATCAAAGTAATTTATATCAAGCTTAACATCATCCCATTTTGCATTCTGTAATCCAGACTCTTCTAAAATTCTACCCCCAGTTGTATCTAAACCTGGATCATCTAAATAATCAGGGTTACTAACCCAATGATTACGAAATATTTTGTACTCTTTAGATCCAAAAACACCTCTAAAATCATAATTAGGCATTACAATTAATTGCTCATCTGAATGAGTATGTTCTGATCTACATGGAGCAGTTAGATAAAAAACATCTTTCTCACCATTTGAATTAATAAAAGTACAAACTCCATCCAATAATATCCTAGATACACTGCTCATTTTTCCAGTGCCAAACCAACTCATGTACGATTTACTAAAATCTATAATTTTCATAACAACACCTTATTTGAATTTATTATAATGTGATTTTACATAAATCGATTGTCATGAAATAGTTTGTTTGTCCTATTTTCCTCTTCTTCCTTTTCCTATTCTCTGAGGAGTATTAGATCTGGTTTTTGAAAAATTTGACCCTTTTGCTACTTTATTGTTATTGTAGTTTTTTTCATCAATTTTTTCTTTTTTTTTCTTTAAAATTTCATCGAATTTTATTTTACTGTCTTTATCCATTTTTTTCCTATACTTATACTTGTTTAAGAACCTTCTTTGATGATTTATGGTGTCGGTTACAGGATAATATATAAACACCCTAAGGTGCAACAAGAGATTAAAGGACGTGCCATTGGTTATAAAGCAAATTTTATAAACAATAGCACCCTGCCTAGTATATCAATCTAATTCTGCGTCCTCATATTTTGCAGAATTATTCCAGTCTTTTCTAAAATAAGAATCAAATTTAGTTCCTTCATATCCTTAGTTTTTATAATCTAAGTTTATTCAGAATCCTGTTTCATTTAAATGTGTAGTTTCATCTAAAAATGATGATCTAAATTGTAGTCCCCATTTGTTATTAATTTTAGTGATAATCCATAAAGTATGAAAGTTATCATATTCTTCGCCATTTTTATTTCTTCTAGATTGATGAAGCAAAAGATGAACTTTAGTTTCATTTGATTGAACAGGTTTTATGCTTAAGGTAACCGTATGATCCCAATCTTCGTTTAATAAACTTTTTGTTTGGTCGTCAAATGAATTAATAATTTCTTCTTGAGTTTCAAATATAAAAAATTGATTTCCCCAAAGTCTTATATTAGGAAAGTGCATATAATCAATAAAGATTTTTATATTTCGCTTATTAAAACCTTCTTCATTCCAGTAAAGAGCTGTTTTGATAGCTTCCTTTTCAAAATTTTTCATTTAATCTCTCCATATTCACTCATTAATATGACTTTAATATTAACTCACCTAACCCAAAATCCATTAATACCTTTATTTCTTGAATCCCAAGAATCATACAAAGTATCGTCAATTGAAGTAGCTACATGAGATCTTGAAAAGTTCCAGATAATAGTTAATTTATCTTTTTTTCCAAACTCTTCAACAAAATCGTTCATCATCGTATTTAGAAATTTATTATAAATATGCTTCATCTTTGTATTACTTGTACTAGTGAATAGAAAGTCTGATTTAAAAGAGTTCTTTCTACCAATTTTATTAGAAAAATACTTTGCTTTTTTAGACTTTGAATTAAAAAAGTAATTAAAACCTAACTCTTTCAACCATAGATAAGGCACTTTGTTACCATTTGATATCTTTTCAATATCCTTGTTATTATCTATAGCTACCTCTTTTGCAACATCTAAATAATCCATATCTATAGCTTTAGTTATAGCTCTAACAACACAGTCACCACTATCAAATTCACTTCTATAATCCTTATTGCTATCCGTGACTTTATAATATCTATTTCCATAGATTTTAAGGAAATCTTTATTGGGATGGTATTCTTCAAATTTCATAAGTATTATTTTTTTAACTTTTATTTAATTACAAATCATTTGATCAATAAACGTATACTATATCATATTTAAATAATCTAAATAAATTAATTTTTTTTACTTATTCGTAATAAAGGATATAAATTTCTTCGGCATGTGTGTAAAGAAATTGTTGATAACCCTGGAAGGTTAAGATATATGTCTAAAATAGCACTAGGATCAGTTCAATTTGGTATAGATTATGGTATCAATTCAGGTGTCAAGGTTGAGTCAAATGAAGTGATAAATATTATAAATTGTGCGCGTAATAATGATATAAAATTATTAGATACTGCCAAACTTTATGGATCTAGTGAACAAGTATTGGGAGATGTAAATACTCAAGATTTTGATATTGTAACCAAAACTAGAGGTTTTGACCAAGAAGTTATTACTGAAAAAGTGGCGAGTTTCGTTATCAATGATTTATATCAGTCTCTAAAATTATTAAAACAAAAATCACTATATGGATTGTTAGTCCATCATGGTGAAGATCTATTAAAGCCTGGTGGCGAAATGATTTTTAATCAACTTAAAATTCTCAAAGAGCAGGGTTTAGTTAATAAAATTGGTGTTTCTGCTTATATTGATAGTCAATTAATAAAGATTATTGATAGATTTGATATCGATATTATTCAATTTCCAATGAATATTTTAGATAGGCGTTTAATTGATAACGGATTACTGCATAAAATCTATTCTAAGGGTATAGAGATACACACGCGTTCCATTTTTTTACAAGGTCTATTATTAATGGATCACAAGAAAAGACCAAATCAGTTTAAGAGATGGAGTAGTTTATGGAAATTTTGGCATGAATGGCTTGCTGATAATAAATTATCAGCTCTAGAAGCGACCATTAGATATATGATTTCAATACCTGAGATATCCAGAGTTTTAGTAGGTGTCGATAATAAAGATCAGTTACAAAATATTATTAATGCTATCGATGGCAATCTTCCGCCTATTCCTGAAGAATTATCAATCAATGATACAGACCTATTAAATCCAGCAAATTGGAGGGATTTATAAAAAAAACCATGTCTTATGCTTTGATTAATCTAAAAGAAATATAGGTCTAGATTTAAATTAAAATGTGCTATCACTTTCTATTTATTTCCCTAGCAATAAGGAAACTGCAAAATTAGTAAACAATAGCACTCTAACTAGTATATATAAATATTATGATAAGTGTTTATATTATTACTAGATGTATTAAAATCCTTTACTTTTATTATTCTTTATTTTTTTATTAAAACTCGTTATTTAATTTAGTAGAAAACATATAATCCTTACTGCTATAGTTTCCAACATGCTGTTAAACATATTGGCAAAATCTCAAATAACAAATAACCCAAAATTAGACCTTTTATCAGGATTAACTGTAGCCTTAGCACTTGTTCCTGAAGCGATAGCTTTTTCATTTGTAGCAGGAGTAGAACCCTTAGTCGGGTTATACGCAGCTTTTTTTGTAGGAATTATTACTTCTATATTTGGGGGAAGAAGTGGAATGATATCTGGAGCTACAGGAGCAATGGCTGTAGTTATGGTTTCTTTGGTAGCAATATATGGAATTCAATATTTATTTGCTGCTATTGTTTTAACAGGATTTATACAAATTATCGTAGGTATTTTAAGATTAGGTAAATTTATCAATATTGTTCCATCCTCAGTGATGCTTGGGTTTGTAAATGGATTAGCTATAGTGATATTTTTAAGTCAAATTGGACAATTTAAGGACCATAATCATACATCTAATTCTGAGGGTGGCCATAGTGCAATAGGGGTTTTATTAAATGGAGGCTGGTTAGAAAGTAATCAATTAATAATTATGATAATTCTTACTATAGTTACAATGGGAATTATATTTTTCATACCAAAAATCCCTAGAATCGGAAAAATCATTCCATCACCTCTAGTTTCAATTATTATTCTGTCTTTTATTGTTATACTCTTCAAAATAGATACTATGACTGTTGGAGATTTAGCTTCAGTCTCAGGAGGGTTACCTGTATTTAGCATCCCAAATGTTCCATTTAACTTAGAAACTTTATGGATAATTTTTCCTTTTTCTCTAACTCTAGCTGGAATAGGTCTAATTGAAAGTTTATTAACATTAACTCTTATTGATGAAATTACTGATACAAAAGGGCGTCCAAATAAAGAATGTTTTGGTCAAGGATTAAGCAATGTAACATGCGGATTTTTTGGCGCTATGGGTGGATGCGCAATGATAGGTCAATCAATGATAAACATTTCTTCAGGAGGAAGAGGAAGACTATCTGGAATAGTTGCTGCTATTTCTCTATTATGTTTTATATTATTTTTTTCAAAATGGATTGAAATGATTCCTATAGCTGCTTTAACTGGAATAATGATGATGGTTGTAATTGGAACTTTTGCTTGGGCTTCATTCAAAATAATAAGAAGAGTTCCCAAGGAAGACGCATTAGTTATAATTCTTGTAACAGCAGTTACGGTTTGGCAAGATTTGGCCATTGCTGTAATTGTTGGGGTGATTTTTTCAGCCTTATCGTACGCTTGGAAATCATCAAACTTTATCAACATTATAGAAGATATTAAAATTTCAGAGTCTGAAATAAAATTTAAACTAAAAGGCACATTATTTTTTGGATCTATAAATAAATTTAAGAAAATCTTAAATCCAACAAATTTTAATGAAAAAATTATTAATTTAGACTGTTCCGAATCTTGGATATGGGATCAATCATCAATAGAAGCTTTAGGAAAAATGACCGAAAAATTCAAAAAACAAGGAAAGATTTTAAATATAATTAATCTAGGCCCTAGTAGCCATAAGCTACTTCAAAAAGGGAAAAACATTACTGATATAAATATCATTGAGTGAGTATTATAAAAGCTTACAGATGGTTCGATAATAACCTAAATCGCTATTGAGTTTTTCTAGGAGATTACCCTAGCAAGAAAGATTATTATCGAGAATATAATTATTGCATTTAATAAATTATTTTACGACTTTTCTGTCAACTATTTTTTAGTAACTTTAGATATAATAAAGTAAGTGCTATTGTTTATACACGGAACTTGTAAGTGATAGCACGTCCTTATTTAATAGTTATTTTCATATAAATTTGAATTACTAATATAATTGACCGACTCAACACTCATAACTATATTTATATTAGCTAAAATCGTGAAGTTCCCATGTAGCTGTACCTTCCGAGTCTACATTCCAGTAAAAAACTATACATTTCCCATTTAGTTCAGATAATGATGGAGCAGAAGTTTGAAAATAAGAAGAACCTTTCCATGCACTCCCTCCATCCTCTGTGTCAACTCCAACTCCAGTAGCAGAAAATGTAGCAAATCCATCAGCAACAAACACAACACCTGAATCTGGGCACTCTCCTTGCCAATGTCCTTCAGGTTTTAGTACAGCTTGAAAAGTAGTCATAGACTGAAGTACTTCAGTTCCTAAAAGATTTCCTCCTCCAATCCCAGATACTTCTATTCTTGGACTACCATCTGCAGAAGGTAAAGCTCTAGGAGTTGTAGAATATTTTATTGTTCCAATTTTTTTTAATGGCATTTAAATTCCTTTGTTTTTTTCTTGTGATTTAAAAATATATTATAAATTAAAGTCTTAAAAAAATAGTGACTGTCATGTTATTTATTATTTTATTTTTTGATATCTTTAATCTGAATTATTAAGTGTATATTTTGGACATTTAAGACACAGATATATAATAAATTTTAAGTAATAAATAAGAGGTTTTAAATATGTCTTTCAAATTTGTACAAATGTCTGATCCACAATTAGGGTTTTATGCTTCTAGGCATCCTGATATTAAAGGGATAGAATATGAAATAAAAAATTTATCTAAGGCTATTTCAATTACAAACCAGATTTCTCCTGATTTTGTAATAACTACAGGCGACTTAATGCAAGACAGGTTAGATTCAAGTCATGCAGACATTGTCAAAAAAATGTACAGTGAGTTGAATTGCGATTATTATTTTGCTCCCGGTAACGCAGACTTATCCAACACCCCTGAATTCGAAGATATAGAACGTTATAAAAAACGATTTGGCGCAGATTATTACACTTTTAATCATATGAATTCTCAGTTTATAATTTTAAATAGCTGTGTTTTGCAAAATTGGTCTAAAGTACCAGGCGAAAATTCAAAACAAATATCTTTTCTGGAGCAACAACTACAAAATGGACAGCAAAACAAATCCTCACATCAATTAATATTTATGCATCATCCTCTTTTTGGAACTGACCCTGAACAAGACGATGGGCACATGGTTCTACCTAAAAGTCAACGAACCAAAATATTAAATTTACTTGACCTTTATAAAGTAAGTGCTGTATTCACTGGGCATTGGCATGCTAATAACATTTTGACTTATAAAAGCACACAATTAATAACCTCAGGCCCGATCTCATTTTCACTTGGTAAAGATCCTTCTGGAATTAGATTAATAGAAGTAATTGGTGATAAATTAACCCACGAATACATTGAATTATAGCTTTTGGTTTTATCTTTTATAAAACGTAGCACTTTTAGTTCTTTTCTATTGATTTACTTTTAGCTCAAGAATTTGGAACATCTATTTATTGACACATAAATTTTATTGAAAAAATATTGAATTCATACTTTGATTAACTTATATTCAGAAAAAACAACAAAGAATATGTCAGAAAATTATAATAATGAATTAGCAAAATCTGCAAATAAACACATGTACATCGGTATGATAAACGAGTCTACTTTAGAAAAAGAAGGAGGCCCCCTTTTAATAAAAAGCTCAAATGGAATATATTTGCATTCCGTAAACGATGAGACTTTTATAGATGGAATAAGTGGAATGTATTTCAGAAATACAGGTCATGGTAGAGAAGAAATAGCAAAAGCAATTTATGATCAAATAAGTAATGTAAGTATGAACGTTTATGCAGGAGTAACTCCAAAATCAGCCGAATTAGCAAAAAAGCTTTATGAAATAACTCCTGGTGATTTAAGTAAAACTTTCTTTTGTCAGGGTGGATCAGAAGCAAATGAGTCAAGTTTAAAATTAGCCCAAGCTTATCATGTTAGAAACGGAGAAAAGGGTAGATTTAAGGTTATTTCGAGAATAGGTAGCTATCATGGATCAACTTATGGAACAATGTGGTTAGGAGGGCACCCAGGTTTTCCTCGTACAGATTATCAACCTTCTCCCAATAATATTATTCATGTAAGGCAACCTGATTTTTATAGAAAAAATTATGACGCTGAAAATATAGAGGAATTTACTGATAATTGCATAAAAGAAATTGAAGAAAAAATTTTATTTAATGGCCCTGAATCTATATCCTGCTTTATAGGTGAACCTGTATCACAACCACTAGGAGGAGTTGTACCTCATGAAAGCTACTGGCCAAGAGTAAGAGAATTATGTGATAGATATGGGATCTTATTGATCTTTGACGAAGTAATTACAGGTTTTGGCCGAATTGGTGAATGGTTTGGTTCTGATCTAGTAAAAGTCAATCCTGATATTATGAGTTTTGCTAAAGGAATAACTAGTGGATATTTTCCTTTAGGAGGTTCAATATCTAGTTCTAAAATAGCTTCAGTATTCGATGGAGATCCATCAAATGCTTGGAGCCATATGTACACCTATTCTGCTCATCCTGGAGGTGCTGCTGCGGCTTTAAAAAATCTTGAAATTTTGGAAAAAGAGGACCTGATTAATAATGCAAAAAAGAGAGGGGAACAATTATTCCAAAGGTTAGAAGATATAAAAAATAAAAGTAGAATTGTTGGGGAAAATAGAGGGATTGGGCTTTTGCAAGGACTAGAACTAGTTAAAGATAAAACATCAAAAGAACACTTTGAACCTTCTTTGAAAATCAATCAAATATTGACACAAAAACTTAAGGATAGAGGAATATGGATAAGGGTTCCTGCATTTATAATTCCAATTTCGCCTCCCTTAACAGTAACTTCAGATGAGATTGATAATATCTGTGAATCAATTGAAGAATCTTTAATTGAATTAGAAAAAGAACTAGCGTAAAGTAGTAAGAAAATTATTGATACTAAATATATCCATGTATTTAAATTTAATAAAAATTGCCTAATTTCTTAAATAAATTCTTGAGTTATATTTCAGCATCAGTACCATTAATGAAAGCTTAAGTTTGTACCACAGTTTTTTTAAAATCATTACTTAAATAATGCCAAATAGCTAAGGAGAGATGATGAATCATGAGGATTTAAACAAAAACAAAGAAGAAAATGATCTTGATCATTATTCAAAAAAAGCAGATGAATTAATACTAAAAAATGCTAATAAAGGATTATTTATTCTTCAATATTTTACTTGTAAAAATTGTGGTGATATACCTCAAGATGAAGGCAAAAGGGTAGATGTATTAAACAAAGTTATTGATTCAAATCAAGGCCTTTCAGGATTTTCAATTGGATGGACAGAAAAAGGATTACAAGTTTGGTGTGAAACATGTGATAGCAATGTAATAAATCTTGATTTCAAAGGCCAAAAAGTTGGATTTGTCTAATTTTTTTCCCCATTAATTCATAAAAAATGACCCTCAAAACATAATCTAAAGTGGATTAGAGAAAATGTTTTATAGAGGGTCACATATCCTGTACTAGAAAATATTTTTCTAGTAGTCGGCTCAATATAATTTTACCATTGAAACTGTCATTATGCACTAATGTCACTACGTGATTTTTTATATTGAAATATTCAATTATCAGAAAAAACTATTCAAATTCTCCATCTTCATACAATTTTATAAATCCTAAAATATTATCAAAGTTCAACTTCATATAATCATCATAAAGATCTTGTTCACTTTGAGACTCTTGTACTTGACCGTCAAATCCTTCATATATTAAACCAATTTTAAAAAAAATATTCTGAAATGGCTCAAGAAATTCATATAAGCTATCTTCTAATTGATTGCTTGTCAATAATTTTGGTTTTTCTCCGATGGGGCTCATAACTTTTTGGTAATCATAACTTGATTTATTCAAATTGTTTTCATTAGAATCTTTATTATTAAATCGGTTAATCAATATTTGTAAATATTTATTTATTGTCCCTGCTAGCTCAAGAATATCTTCAGTTAATTCATCATTATCAAAATCTAAATTTATAAGTTTTTTTTCAATACGTTTTTTGTATTCTATAAAATTATTCAAATTGAATTCTGAATGATTTTCTGTACCGAATTTGATTGTATTATAATCAAGTTTGGAGTACTGGCTAAATTCAAAAGTATCTTGAAGGACTTCTAATCCACTTTCTTTAGCATCATTAATTAATTGAGCTAATTCATTTGAATTTAGTTTTAATTTATTTAATAAATATTCAAAGGATGGGGGAGAGCTGTTGCGGTTAAAACTTATCCTTATAGCTCTGTGCAATAAATTTATTTTTTTAAAATCTGTCATATCTTTTATTTTAAAAAATTATATATTAGTGATGATTGAATCTAAATCATATTTTATAATTAATTTATTCTCTAATTACTGGATTACTAAGAGTTCCGATTCCTGAAATTTCTATTTCTACAATATCACCATCTTTTATGTTTTTTGGCACCTCGTCAGTTCCCATCCAGACTACGTCTCCGGGATATAAAGTAAGATATTTTGTCATATTGCAAAGATAATCACTAATTCCAAAAATCATATCATTAGTTCTAAATTGATCTTTAACCTCTTTATTGATTTTTACAATGGTTGTCATATCATCTAAGTTTACATCTGTTTCAATATATGGCCCCATAGGCTTAAATGTATCACTGTTTTTTGCTCTCCAAAGCGTCCTGTCTTTAGCTTGCCAATTTCTTTCACTTACGTCATTTCCAATCGTATACCCAAAAATATGCTCCCAAACATTTTGTTGAGTAAGATTCTTTGCTTTCTTACCTATAACCACAACCAATTCTCCTTCATATTGAACATTTTTAGTAGCATCTTTAGGAATGATGATTGGTTCATTATTTGCTATCAAAGCGTTATTAGCTCTATAACCAACATCAGGAGAATTAGGCGGTTCAGATTTTACACCTCTAATTTTAGCCATTTTATTTACATGGTTTATATAATTTACGCCTACTGCGTAGAAAGTTTTTGGGATTATTGGTATTAAAATTTTAGTATTAATTAATTCAATTTTTTCATCACTTTTTTTATAATTTGTAAAAGGATCACCAATTATAGGGACAATATGATCATTTTCTATAATTCCAAAAGATTTTTTAGTTTCATTTTGAAATCTACACCATTTCATTTTTTTTCCTTTATTATTTTTGTTTAAAGCAAGCTAATGATTGCTTTATCCTAAAGTATTCAAAAGACATTGTAATTGTTTCAAAAAAAAACTAAATGAATATAATGAAAGAAAGTTGAAATTAAGTAGTAAAAAGGAGTATTTCGTGGTGGAATCTCAAAATAAGCCAAAACCAATCATTTTTAATAATCTTGTTTCCCATCCTTTAGATCCATTAACTTTTGATGAAATAAATAAGACAAGCAATATTGTTAAAAATAACTCTAATCTTGGAAAAGAACTGCTTTTTGAAACAATTATGTTGATTGAACCTTCAAAAAAAACAGTACTTTCATTTACACAAGGAGATGAAATTAAGAGAGATGCTTTTGTAGTTGTGCTAAATTTCAAAGAAGAAAAAATATACGAACTAGATATAAATTTAAATTCTGAAAAAATTACTAGATGTGACTTCATCCCTGATGTTCAGCCTGCATTTATTTTTGGGGATTTAGAGATGGATTTTAATGAATGGGAAACAAAAATGAAACATGATCCTAAGGTATTAAAAGCATTGAAAGAAAGAGGTATACACAACCCTGATTTATTGCAAATTGATCCATGGCCAATTGCTAATTTTGGAAATAAAGATGAAAAAGGTAAAAGGCTTGCTATAGGCAGATGTTGGATTCGTCGAGAACCTGAAGACAATGCTTATGCAAGGCCTATCGAAGGTTTGTCTATAATTCTTGACTTAAATAAAAATGAAGTAGTAGAAGTTCAAGATTTTGGGGCTGTCCCAATTCCTCCAAATGATGCTAATTATTCTGAGAAATATCAAAAAAATTTTAGAAATGACCTAAAGCCGATTGAAATTATACAGCCTGAAGGCCCAAGCTTCAAAGTTAGTGGTAATGAAGTTAAATGGCAGAAATGGAATTTACGTATAGGTTTTACAAAAAGAGAAGGATTAGTTATTCATACAGTTGGATATGAGGACGATGGAAATTTAAGGCCAATAATTTATAGAGCTTCCTTATCCGAAATGATTGTCCCTTATGGAGATCCGACTAATGATCACTTTAAAAAACAGGTTTTTGATGCAGGTGAAGTTGGGATAGGAAAATGTGCTAACTCCTTAGAATTAGGTTGTGATTGTTTGGGAGAAATTAGATATTTTGATGCCTTTTTATTTGATATAAGGGGCGATGCAAATGTAATAAAAAACGCAATTTGTATGCATGAAGAAGACTATGGAATATTGTGGAAACATACTGATACACGAACAGGTGAAGTTGAAACACGAAGATCAAGAAGACTTGTAATTTCTTCTATAGTTACTGTTGGGAATTATGAGTATGGATTTTTTTGGTATTTTTATCAAGATGGAGGTATAGAATATGAAATAAAACTTACTGGTATCGTTAACTCATCAGCTATAGCATCAGGACAAAAACCTAAACATGGAACATTAGTAGCCCCTCAGGTAGTAGCTCATAATCACCAACATTTCTTCAATGTTAGATTAGATATGATGGTTGATGGATTAGAAAACTCAGTATATGAGGTTGATACAATTCTTGATCCAATTAGTAATGAAAACAAGCATGGTAATGCTTTTTCTGCAAAAAAAACATTAATCCAAAATGAAACTGACGGATCAAGAGTAATAAACCCTTTTGCAGCAAGATATTGGACTGTCACAAATAATTCTAAAAAAAATTATATGGGTGAACCAGTAAGTTATAAAATTTCACCTGGAGAAAATCTATTGCCATTTAGCCATAAAGATTCTGTGGTAAATAAAAGAGCAGGTTTTATGAATGGGCATCTATGGGTGACTCAATTCAATAAAAAGGAACTTTATGCATCAGGTGATTATCCTCAACAGCATTCAGGAGGCGATGGGTTGCCAAAATGGATCAAAGCCAAAAGAGATACAAAAGATAAAGACATTGTTGTTTGGTACACATTAGGACATAATCATATCCCTAGATTAGAAGATTGGCCAGTAATGCCTGTAGCATACATAGGATTTTCAATTAAACCATCAGGTTTTTTTGATAGAAATCCTGCATTAGATGTCCCTCCATCAGTAAATCATTCTTGTGCTACAAATTGCAATTGCTGTAATTGACTTTTTTGAATTAATTTATTGTTGCATGTTTTATAGTGTACTCATCAAGCAATTTTTTATCCGGTTGAGGTAGTTTTTCTATAGGTTCAAATACGTATGGTGATTTAAATTTATTTTCTGGTTTACATAGATCATCAGTATAGAATCTATCTGATGGAAACAAGTCCCCAGGGTAAGTAAAATTTTCTAAAGTAGCCAGTGCAATACAAACACTTGATCCAAGTGCACTTTCAAGCATTCCACCTACCCATACTGGAATTCCAGCATTTTCTGCAATATTATTTATCTCTAGTGAATTTGTTAATCCCCCAACTCTTCCTGGCTTAATGTTTATATATTTACATGCATTGATTTCAATAGCTTGAATTGCTCTTTCTACTCCATTAATTGATTCATCTAGACATACAGGTGTTTCAATTATTTTTGCTAATTTAGCATGATCAATTAGATCATCAGAATTTAATGGTTGCTCTATAAATGCTAATTGATGTTTATCAATAGATTTGAAAAAGTCTAGGTCATCAAGTGAATATCCTCCATTGCAATCTACATGAAAAATTGAATCAGGGAACGTTAACTTTACTGCGTCAAGAACATCTTTGTCCCAACCCTTTTTGATTTTCAATTTTATTCTTGGTGTATTTTTATCTACAGCAACTTGTATTTTACTAAGTAACGTGTCAATGTTTTTTTCTACGCCAAAATCTGCGCCAGCTATTACTTCTTTTCTTGTTCCACCAAGTAGTATGTGAAGGGGAGTTTTTGTGATTTCACTTTTTAGATTCCACCAAGCTATATCAAGACCAGCTTTTGCAAATGGATTTCCTTTATAAATTTTCAAATCATCATTTAAGTGTTTTGAAGATTGATATTCATTACCTATAATCTTTTTTCCAAATATTTCAGATATATTGTAGAAAATTGAGTTAGCACTCTCATAAGAATAGGTAGGTAGTTCTAATGCACAAGTCTCTGACCAAGCTTCGTATCCGTCACTTTTAGCATTAATCAAAATGGAGTGAATTTCGTAATCTGCTCCATATGATGTAATCCATGGATCAATTAAAGGCATTGCTACATGATAAATATTTAATTCTTCTATTTTCATTTATTAAAATCTAACCAAAATAGTTTAGTGTTTTATTATAGTAGTATGTTTGAAATTATTTCTCAATATTTCGCTCTTTGGGTTTTTATTACATTAATGGTTAGCACTCCAGGACCTGCAAACTTATTGCTTCTATCAAGTGGTGCTCAAAATGGATATTTAAAATCTTTATCATTTTTATCTGGGTTAGTTTTTGGGAAACTAGCTCTTAATATTTTGTTTTCTTTAGGATTAGGATTATTAGTCAGAGACTATCTTATAGCTATGGAAGTTTTTTCATATATTTGTGTGATTTATATGATTTGGTTGTCTCTAAAAGGGTGGAATTCTCATAAAAAAGAAATTTTTAATAAAAAAATACTTAGTTTTAAAAATGGTGTTTTTGTTCACCCTTTGAGCCCAAAAACATGGGCTATGTGTTTAATTGCTTATTCAAAATTTACAGTTGGATACAATGGCGTATTTGAATTATATTTTTTGGTTCCTATGAGCTTTTTTATTTTACAAATTATTTTTCATAATTTTTGGTGCATTTTGGGAGACTCTATTAATAGAACTGTTGGATTAAATGAATATATAAATAGATTTTTAATTTTCTTAACTATATTGACTGTAATTTGGGCTTTAATTTTTACAAATTAACTATCTATCTTAATCCCACACTTCCGTCATTTGAAATAGGAGGCGGAATTTTTGCTGGATCAAAAGGATGCATATCTGGTGCTTTATCATTAAAATTAAGTCCTAAACCAGGTTTTTCAGATGGAATGTACCAACCGTTTTCTATTTTAATTATTTCATCAGTCATATCACTTCTAGGGGGGATATCTTCTTGAAGAGATTCTTGCAGATCCCAAGATGGAGATGAAATTCCTAATGCTACACATGCTGCAGTAGCAATGGGTCCTTGAAAATTATGAGGACATATTTTTATATGATTTGCTTCAGCTATTGTAGCTATTTTTTTCACACCAGTTATACCACCAGCTACAGCTATATCAGGTTTAAAAAAAGCTGGTTTTGCTAATTGAGCGTACTCTCTAAATTCCCATATTCCCATATTTCTTTCTCCAACTGCTAAAGGAAGTCTCATTTTTGCAGAGACATCTCCCATTGCAACTACAGAATCAGGAACTATAGGATCTTCAATAAAATATGGTCTTAGTGGAGCAACCTCTTCGCAAAATGCTATAGCTTCGTGTGGTTGCATATTTCGATGAATTTCTACTCCTATATCAAAATCCCATCCAACTGTTTCTCTTACAGCTTCAACCATTTCTACACCGAGTCCAATCATTTTTGTGTATGTTAACTCAGCCCAATTATTAGGCATAGGAGTAAATTTTAGGGCAGAAAAACCATTCTCTAATGCCTTTTTAGCACCTTCAGCACATTCTTCAGGAGTATCGCCTCCGACACCCAATGCTATAGCCCTAATCTTTTGTCTTACTTTTCCTCCTAAAAGGTCCCATACTGGAGCTTGAAGCCTTTTTCCTTTAATATCCCATAAAGCCATATCAATTGCACTTATAGCTCCCCCAATGCTATTCCCTCTGAATGCAGAATTATATCTCCAAAGAAAACTCCATATGTGTTCAATGTCATTTGCTTCCATTCCAATTAAAGCCTCACTAAAACCATGAATTGTTGCTTCTGCTGCTTTAGGATATGACCAATAACATGATTCACCTATACCTTGTATCCCATCTTCAGTGGTTATTCTTGCAACTAAAAATCTTGAGACAAAAAAAGTTTCAACTTTTGCTATTTTCATTTAATATATCCTTCTTTACTTAAATATTCCAATGATGATTAATGCTTGATTCATATACAGAAGTAGATTCATTTTCAATTTCTTCAATACTAACACTTCTTCCTAAAACAGAAGATTCTAGGGCAGCGTTACATACTGCCAAATCTTTCCTTCCAATATATGCATTAACTTCAGGTTTTGTTCCATCAGCAATACATTGACCCAGTTCATAATATTCTAGTGCAACTAAAAACTTGTCAACGTCTTCAAATGGTGTTTTATAAGAGCCTAATCTGTCAGATTTAAAAAGTCTCGAAGTAAGTTCATCCAAATGAAAATTTGGGACGAGTTCTAATACTTCATTTCCTGAAATTTCTCCAATTCCATCAATATTCAATCTTAAAGCATCTCCTCTTCTCTGTTTTGCGGGTGTCATAGAACCTTTACTTCCATAAATCATTGCGTACTCAGTAATTTCTCCATGAGCTGCATAAAAAGATGTCCATTGTCCAATAGCTCCATTTTTAAATTTCATTGTAGAAATGACCATATCTTCTGAATCAGCATCTATCTCATTTGGTACAGAGCTAGCCCATTTTTCATAAAAGTTTGAGACTCCTATTTTTTCACCCTTATATCTTTTTGTTTCCCACAATTTTGACACAGCATATACTTCTTCTATATCTCCGAGATAGTACATCATTTGATCTACAATATGAACTCCTGCATCAACGAAAATTCCTCCCATGTTTTTGTGGTGTCTCCATGGGAGAATAATTATATCTTTAGAGCCTCTGGCGGATCCATATAAAAAACTATAAGGATTACCTATTACTTCTGCTTCTATTAATGCTTTAGTTAATCTACATATAGGGTCTCTTCTTTCTTGTTCGGCAACGCTCAATACTTTTCCACTTTTTTTCCAAGCTTCTATAACTTTGTTACAACCTTTTATGGTTATTGCTAGTGGTTTTTCACATAAAACGTTGTATCCTAAATTAAATGCTTCTTCGGCTACTAGATGATGAGAACCTGAATCTGTAGTTATATCAACAGCCTCAATTTCAGGCATTTCTTTTTTCATTTTTTCCAGAGAATTAAATACAATAGGACGTTTCCCTAATAATTCTTTTGCATTGTCAGCTAGATGATTTGCATTTCCTTCATTTTTATCACAAACTGCTACCAACTCAACATTTGCCATTCCGCTTTCATATAATGCTCCTAAGGCTCTTAAGTGTCTTCCACCCATTCCTCCAGCACCTATTATTGCTATTGGTATTTTTATCATCTTTTTTCCTTATATTCTCATTGTTTTATTTTTTTTAATCATGAATTTTTTGAGAAGCTATCATGCCTCCGTCAACTAGTAAAGTTTCCCCATTAACATATTGTCCAAGATGTGAAGATAAGTATACAACTGCATTAGCAATATCACTAGGAAGCCCCCCAATCCCAGCAGGAATAAATCTCTTAAAATTTTCAGGCTTATGAGGAGGACCATCAATTGATTCATCTTCAATATCATCAGGTAAACGGTTTGAAATAGCTCCAGGAGCTATACAATTTGCAGTAATATTTTTGCCAGCAAGATCCGCTGCTATGCCTTTGACCATTCTTCTTAGGCCCATTTTTGCTGTTCCATATGCAGTCCAATTTGGCATTGCTACATATGAATGAACACTTGAAAGGCAAATTATTCTTCCTCCTGTATCATTATTTATCATTTCTTTAGCAGCTCTTTGAGAAGCAAAAAAATATCCTTTCAATGATAAATCCATCATTCTATCCCAATACTTTTCATCAGTTTCAAAAAAAGGCCTTTGTTGATCTGGAAAGATGGCATTATTTATTAATACATCAATTTTCTTGTGGGAATTTATAAAAGAGTCAAATACAGAGTTTATATCATCTATTTTGCTCACATCACCTTTGTGGAAAGTAGCTTTCACTCCATGTTTTGATACTATCTCAACGCATTTTTGTGATACTTCATCGTCTACAATATCGTTTAAACCTACATCTGCTCCTTCTTTTGCAAGAGTTATTGCTATTCCTCTTCCAATTCCTTTTCTAGCACCGGTTATTAATACTTTTTTCCCATCAAGTAATCCCATTTTTACCTCCTGTAAGTTATTTATTAAATTGTAGAAGAAATTTTTTCCAATGGTAGTTTATCTATGTCAGGAATTAATGCATCTTCTTTTGCAAACCCAACAACTAGTAACAAAAAAGGTCTTTCGTTTTTTGGTCTCTTAAATATTTTATTCATAAATCCCATCGGACTAGGAGTATGTGTCAAAGAAGATAGGCCAGCCATGTGTAATGCAGTAATTAAAATACCTGTAGATATCCCAACTGATTCTTTGGAATAGTAATGTTTAACTTTAGACCCATCTTCTAGAATGCTAAAATTTTTTGAAAAAATTCCTATCAGATATGGAGCTATTTCTAAAAAAGGTTTACTTGCATCAGTTCCTAGTGGTTCAAGTGCCTTTAACCATTCTTTAGGAGCTTTATTTTTATAAAAACTTCTTTCCTCATTTTCAGCCTCTTTTCGAAGAATTTTTCTTATTTCTTTTTTTGATGAAATTGCAAAATGCCAAGGTTGCATGTTAGCTCCACTTGGAGCAGTTCCTGCAGACTTAATACAGTTTTCTATGATTGATTTTGGAAATGTTTCTTCAGAGAAATCTCTAATTGTTTTTCGTTGTCTGATATTTTCATAAAATTCTTTTGATCTCAATTCCATATCTTTTAAATTATGGTTTGGATTCCCTTTGTATTCGATGAATTTTTTTTTCATTTTTCCCCTCTTATAAAATTAATAATAATCTTTAGTATCAAAGATTAATTCTGTTTTTTCCCACTCTCTAGTTTCACCTGATTCAAGTTCTTGAAAAAGAGATTCCATTAAGTTTTGCCATTCTTGAACTTTGCTGTTAAAAGGTTCTATATGAATACCGTTTCTTAAATCAAAATCGTTATTAACCTCTAGTAACATAACAAGCTTATTCTCATTAATAAAAATCCTCATCCTTCCTATAGGTTTTTCTTCTAAGTCTTTTACAACTTCATTAAATGGATTTGTGTGAAAATCTATATATTTTTTTATTTTTTTTTCGTTGTTTTTTAGCTCATTGACTAAAACAATTAATTTAGTTTTTTTCATAAAAATTTAAGGATTTTAAAACTTTGTTTTGTATTCTGGTTTCCCTCGTATGTCCAGTTTTACTCTATATAAATCACCACCTCTATATGCATTGAGGTCATAATTTTTGGGCTCACTACCATTTGGTTTTTCTCCTGTGCCTGCATTTGCAGTGGTAACATATAACTCATTTAGATCTTTTCCTCCAAACATTGGGCATGAAGTTTGTGTAGCGGGGAAATTGATTTCTCTCTCTAATTTTCCATCTGGGTCAAATCTCATTACTTTAGAACTAAACCAAATTGCAGACCATATGAACCCTTCAGAATCTACAGTCATTCCATCTACAATTCCTGTATTTTCATCATCTAATTTTACAAAAACCCTTTTGTTTCCTAAGGACTTGTTTTTTTTGTTATAGTCCCATTGATAAATTATTTTTCTTAAAGAATCAGTACTATAAAAAGTGGTTTCATCAGGAGAAAATCCCATTCCATTACAAAGTTTTACGCCTTCATCAATAACATCTATAGAACGGTCAGGATTTATTCTAAAAACTACATCATCACTCCAGTTAGTAGCATCTGTTCCGCAATAAAAACTTCCATCAGGTCCTGAGGTCGCATCATTTACTCTTATATTTATATCAGTCCCATCAATTTTTCCTTTTTTTATAATTTCCATATCTTCATCTGAATTCCATAGAATAATTCCATCCCAAGATCCTAAGATTAATCCTCCAGATTTATTAAATCTAAATCCTCCAACTTGAACACCATCGTGTATTATTTCATTAGTTTTTTTCTCAGGATCATACCTGAATAATTTTCCACCATATATGTCTGTCCAATATACTTTTTTTTCTTCAGGATTCCAAACAGGTCCCTCTCCAACAACAGCATTAGGAGACGCTAATTTTTCAATATGATATTCCACTTTATACCTTTACTCCAATATGAAATTTATAATATCACCATAAATATAAATCGTGTATACTTTTTGAAGAAGAAACTTAGAAAGGATTAACATGTTTGATCATAAAGGAAAAGTAGCAATAGTAACTGGAGGAGCACAAGGTATTGGAAGAGGTATTACAGATGTACTTGCGGAAAATGGAGCTACTGTTTGTATTGCAGACATTTCAAAAGAACATGGGAATCAAGCAGTTAAAGATATCGAATCAATAGGTGGAAAGGCAATTTTTGTAGAAGCAGATTTTGTTAAGTCTGACTCACCTAAAAAGGTAGTTGAAGAGTGCGTTAATATTTTAGGAAGGTTAGATATTTTAGTAAATAATGTAGGGATCCAACCTCCCTCATCTTATAAAAATGTTGAAGAGACGTCCGAAGAAATGTGGGATGCAGTTATTAATGTTAATTTAAAAAGTTATTTTTTGATGAGTAAATACTCTATTCCACATATGAAAAAATCAGGAAAAGGAATAATAATTAATGTTTCTAGTGTGCAAGGGTTGCAATCCCAAAGATTAGTTCCACCTTATGCAGCTAGTAAAGGGGCTGTAATATCATTGACTAGGCAAATGTCACTTGACTATATAAAAAGCAATATTCGAGTCAACACTATTAATCCAGGGACATTCAATACTCCTATGGTTAGGACATCTATCACAGGAGATATAGAAGAAAGTTTAGAATCATTTGGTAAAGACATTCCAATAGGAAGAGTTGGAGATCCAAAAGAGATAGGTCATGTAGCTTCATTCTTAGCTAGTGATGCATCTTCATTTATTTCTGGAGAATACATAAATGTTGACGGAGGGATTATGGCTAAAGGCGGCTGGGATGCCGGTTTACAAGGTTAGTAAACTAATTAAAAGGGTTATTTCTTTTCTCTTCGATATAATTTAGCACTACACCTGCTTTTATTTTTGCAGAAATCGTTTTACCTGCTTTCACTGAATATGCAGACCCATTCTTTTCAGCTTGTTCTACACCTCCATTATGCCATCCAGTGCAGGGCTCTAATCCAGCGTTGTAACATCTACCGTACCATGGATATCCATATCCTCCTCCAAAATTTCTCCAATACCAAATATACTTAAATAATTCCTTAGGAAATTCTACTCCCCAAGAAATATTTAAATCGGTATTTTTTACTACGTACCAACCTTCATTTAATTCAGTGAAATAAGCCATATCCAAAGATCTATCAGATTTTCCAGGTATTTTTCTGAAATCAGACTTTGTTCCATCTTTTAGATCAACCATAGGCCATTCTCCAGAAAAATTAGGTTTTAATTTTGAAGATTTATCAACATCTTCAGGATGTGTAAGTATCTTACATTTAGGCAAAGTAAGAGTACATTTTTCTGATAAAAAATTTCCTCCAATAGCAATATGTTCAAGCCAAACAATATCTAAATCTTCTTCAGCAAAGTTTGTAACTTTTTGATCAATTTCAAGGAAAGAATCTTCTGCTTTTAAAGAAATTGTTCTGGATATTTCAAAAGGACTCCTAACACTTCTCCCTCTAAATTCAATGGTACAAATCGATGGAGAATCTGTAATTATTTTTGCATCCCATGGTATGTTGTTTACATCTCCATGGATTCCAAAATCGGCACCAAAATATTCACTTGGATAGCCTCCATGAGGAATCACTGTTTGCCATCCACCTTCATAATAATCTAACCATACTGATGCTGGATCTCCTGTTGAAGGAACGCTAAGACTAGGATTTCGTATTCCCCAAGGAGTTTTAAACATAAACTCTGTGTCTGTAGGTTTATAAACAAAACTAGAAATATCGGCACCTTTATCTGAAATAATTAAAACTCTGATTTTTTCATTCTCCAATATTACAGTTTTTAATCCTCTATATTGCCAGGCATCTGAAACTCTAACTCCATGCGATCTTTCATCTTGATAATTTGTAGACATTTTTAAATCCTTGAAAAAAAATATTATTAAAAATATTATATGCGAATAATTAATATGTTAAATTTTTTAAGTTTAGTAGCATATATATAAGAAATTAACAAAAATCAGGATTTATTAATGAATAATATAAATAATTCAAAAAAGCTTTACTCAAAGGCAAAAAAATATATAGCCGGAGGTATTTCCTCTCAAATAAGAGTCTTGGAACATTCTGAAGTTCCTCTTTTTATTACTAAAGCTAAAGGTTCAAAGATATGGGATGTTGATGGTAATGAATATATTGATTATATCCAAGGTATGGGCCCTAATATTTTTGGACATGCTCCAGATTTTATAAATAAAAAAGTTTCAGAAGAAATAAAAAAAGGAATGATTTATGCTGCACAATTTGATAAAGAAATTGAAGTTGCTGAAAAATCATTAAAAATCCTTAATACTGAAGATTGGACAGTTAGATTCGCATCAAGTGGAACAGAAATTGATCAATTGCTCATTAGATTGATGAGGGGTTATACTGATAGGCAATTATTTGTAAAATTTGAAGGTCATTATCATGGTTGGATGGATTCGATTAATTATTCTGTTCATCCAGATTTAGAATTAGCAGGGGATAAGTCTAGTCCAGAAGCTGTTCCTGAATCCAAAGGAATGGATGAGAACACAAAAAATGGAGTGATAATAGCTAGATGGAATGATATAAAACACCTTAGAGATATTTTCAAGAAATACGACCATCAAATTGCTGGAGTTCTAATGGAACCTGTACTTGCTAATACAAATTGCATAATTCCTGATGATGGATATATACAATCTGTAAAAAAACTTTGTGAAGAAAATGGATCTTTACTAGCATTTGATGAAGTTATCACAGGATTCAGAATATTAAGAGGAAGTGCTAAAGAATATTTTGGAGTCAATCCTGACTTAGCAGCTTTTGCTAAATCTTTTGCTGGTGGATTTCCTATATCCATGCTTGCAGGTAAAAGAGAAATTATGGATTATGTTGGAGATGGCACTGTTTATCATGGTGGTAGTTTTAACTCAAATGTTGCTTCAATAGCAGCTGCAAATGCAGCACTGGATGAGATGATTTATAACAAAAACTTCTTTGAAGATTTGGATAAAAAAGGACAAAAATTAATCAAAGGAATTAATAAACTTTCTAAAGATCTTAATGTAAACATTCATGCTCAGGGTCTTGGATCTGTTTTTTCTATTTCTTTTACAGATAAAGATCATATTAGAGACTGGAGAGACCATTTTATTAACTGTGATGAAAGCAAATATAAGTATTTTTGTGAAATAGCTTTTCATAAAGGTATTAGACTCTCATCAAATGGTAGGGTTCATTTAGCTACTACTCATACAGAAAATGATATTGAAAAAACATTAGAAATGTTTAAACTCTCATTGTTAGAAATGAAAAAAAATTAACTCGATAGTTTTTCAATAATCTTCATATCAAATTCTACTCCTAAACCCGGGCCTTCAGGAATTTCAAGTAAACCATTTTTTATTATTACGGGATCCTTTAAAATTGGGTATTTGTCTCTTATTGAGATATTTTCAATATTATACTCTTGTGCATATGGAAAATTATCACTAGAACAAACAAAGTGTGCATGAGCTATGGTACTGATGATTGGTTGGGTATTGTGGCATGTTAATGGAATTCCTAAAATATCTGCTAATTTAGAGATTTTTATGAAAGTTGTAAATCCTGGAGTTTTTACTATATCTGGTTGAACAATATCTACTTTTCCTTTTAGTATCAAATCTTTATATTCATATTCACTATAAATATTCTCACCAGATGCTATAGGAATATCTAAAGATTCTGAAATTTTGCGTAAACCATCAAGGTCATAATGAGGTCTAGGCTCTTCAAAATGGAATACACCGAGTTGTTCTAGTTGTTTACCAATTTCTATTGCATGATGGACCGAGTATGCTCCATTTACATCAACTAAAATGTCAAAAGAATCTCCAACTGCTTTTCTTACTTCTGTCACTGTTTCAATTGTTTGATCTGCATCATCATCAATCTTACCTGGGACAGCGCTATGAAGTTTGTATGCTTTGAATCCTTGTTCTGCATAATAAACAGCTCTTTTAGCTTCATCAATTGGAGTAAGATCTCTTTTCATAGAGCTAGCATAAACTGGCATTTTTTCTTTTGTTTTTCCTCCAAGCAAATCATAAATCGGTATATTTAAAGACTTGCCTTTTAAATCCCATAAAGCAATATCTATTCCAGCTATTGCAATCCAAATAGCCCCACCTATTTCCAAAGCATTTCCTGCTCTAATCATATCCTTAAATCTTTGCTCTGTATTGACAGGATCTTTTCCTAATAAAGCAGGCTCTAATAGGTTTTCTACAACAGATTTTGTTATTTTAGGTTGGCGTCTGAAACACTCACCATATCCAACAATACCTTCGTCTGTAAAAACAAAAATAAAAGGGAATTGTTTATCTAAAATTTCACATTTAATTGATGTAATTTTCATAGTTGGTTTTAGTTTTATAGAATTGTAATTATTTTATTATAAAGTTTTGACTGAATTTTATTATTTTCAATAAATTTAGAATATATTGATTAGAATATCTGACAATTTAACATTTTGGCAACACATAATATTAAACCAAATATTATAATTAAAGTATCTATAAACCTTTAGAAAACAATGAATTTAAAATCTCTAACTACTTTTTGTGCTAAAAAACCATATATTGTAATTTTTATTTGGATAATTTTATTAGGTTTATCAGCATTTATTTCTCAAAATTATTTGAGTGATGCATTGTCAGGTGGAGATGGAGCAACTATTGATACTGAATCTAAGCTTGCAGAAAAATTTAAAAAAGAAAAAATGAGGTTATTAGAATCTTCAAAAGGTCAAGAACCTTCAGCTGAACCACAAGAACAAGGTTCAGACAATTTGCTTGTTATAACTTCTGATAATTATAAATTTCCATCAGATGAGTATAAAAATGCAATAGCAGAATTTTTTGTGGTTATGCAGAATGAAATTGACAAATTTGGAGTTGATCAAAAAATAGGATCTGTATCGGACTATCAAATAAATCCTTCAAAAGATTCTACTACTGTGATGATGTCAGCTCCTTTTGTTAGCGGAGATTTGATTCCGCCTCTAATGCATTTGCTTGAGGATGTTTCTAACGATGATTTTCAATATTATTTTATAGGTCAAGAGTCTATTGAGTTCTCTTTTTTAGAACTAGCTGAGAAAGATTTAGTTACGGGCGAAACGATTGGAATTTCCGTTGCGATAATAATTCTTGCTTTGGTTTTTGGATCTGTGACATCTGCTTTTATACCGGTGATTTTAGCTGTAGTAGCTATTACTATTGCTGTTGGATTGATTTCAATTTTGGGCCAATTTGTTAGTCTAAACGAGTTTGTTCCAAATATTATGTCAATGATGGGGCTAGCAGTAGGAATAGACTATTGCTTATTCATACTTTCAAGATATAGAGAAGAAAGAGATAATGGGATAGAAAAATTACAAGCCATAGTAAACTCTGGAACTACCGCTGGAAAAGCAGTCATGTTTAGTGGAATTACTGTTGTTTTTGCATTAGTTGGAATGTTTGTTATTCCTGAAAAAACATTTCATGCTCTAGGAACAGGAGCCATAGTTGTTGTATTTGTTGCTGTGTTTGCAGCGGTAACTCTGCTACCTGCAATAATTGGTTTATTGGGAGATAGAGTTAATAGTTTTAAAGTTCCTAAAATAGTTACAGTTATTCTTTTTACTATTGGTTTTCTATTTATATCTATAACTCAAGAATTAGGTCCTAAATTATTAATTGTTTCGGGATCTATAATGTTCTTTATAATATTGATTTCATTATTACAAAAAAGAGGAATTTCAATTAAGTTATTAACTCCAAAATCAGATATAGAGGTAAATCAAGGAGGGTTTTGGAATGCTATTACACTACAAGTTATGAAAAGGTCAATTATAAGTATGACTATAGCAGGAATATTTTTACTCACTCTTTCATATTTTTATTTGGACTTAGAAAAGGGTACTAGTGGTATTTCAGCACTGCCTGATGATGAACCTATAAAAGTAGGCTTTGAAGTACTAAATGAGAAATATGGGTATGGAGCTGACATGCCTACCAATATTGTAATAGATGCAAAAGTTGAATCTGTTGAAATTTCTTCTGCTATAAATTTGTTAGAAAAAAAATTAATTGAAGATGATTCATTCCTTAACCCTGAAGTCATTATAGAAGCGAGCATAAATTATGCGGAAATAACGTCTTTAATCTCAGGTGATCCACAAAATCTTGCTTCAATAAAAGCAATTAACAGATTGAGAAACGAGATGATTCCAAGTTCTTTTGAAGGTATTCCTTCAAATCAATATAATGTTTATGTGGCAGGAACTACGGCTGAGGTTACTGATGCTGTAAAAATAACAGATGATTATTTTCCTCTCGTATTATCAATTGTACTCTTGTTAAGTTTCTTGTTGCTGTTGTTTGCGTTTAGGTCAATAACAATTTCAATTGCTTCAATTATTATGAATTTGCTTTCTGTAGGAGCATCTTATGGGTTGCTTGTTTTAGTGTTTCAAAAAGGGTTCTTAATTGATTTCATAGGATTCCAGCAGGTAGATCAAATTGAATTTTTTCTTCCTCTTTTTATGTTTAGTATTTTGTTTGGATTATCAATGGATTACCATGTTTTTATGCTAAGTAGAATCAAAGAAAATTTTGATGAAACTAATTCTACAGATGATTCTGTTGCATTTGGTCTAAGAAAGACTGCAAGCATTATAACTGGGGCAGCTTTGATAATGGTAGCAGTCTTTGGAGGTTTTGCATTAGGAGATATAACTTTTTTTCAATCTATGGGTTTTGGTCTTGGATCAGCTGTATTGATTGATGCAACAATTGTGAGATCAATATTAGTTCCAAGTGTTTTGAAAATATTAGGAACTAAAGCCTGGTATCTTCCAGGATGGCTTAACTGGTTACCTAATATTTCAATTGAAGGTACTTCAGAAAAAAAATAATAGTAAAAAAAAATATTTTTTCAGATAATTTTGTTTTATAGTTAAACAAATATGAAAAGAAATACAACAATTGAAGTACTCCTTTTAGGCGGTAAAGGAACTATAGGGTCAGGTTTAAGAAAATTCTTACCGCAGCTTGATTCAAGATATAAGTTCACTATTGTTGATTTTAATGACTCGGATGAAAAATTAGAAAATATTGATCCTAAAGAAACTTTTATCCATTTTGATATTTCAAATGATTCGGAAAAATTGAAACAAACTTTACTAAATAAAGACTTGATAATTTATCTTGCAAGAAAAGATCCATTAAATAAAATGAACGAAATGACTGATCTTGTTTTTAGTTCAATTCAAGAAGTTTGCTCAAAAGCACTCGTTATTGGATCAAGCTCTGTGCATGCAACAGGAGGGGCTTACTTTCCTTTTAGCAAAAAACCTTATTCAATTATTGCAAAAAGAGAGTTTAATCAAATTATTGATTGGCCCAAACCTCTTAGTGCTTATTTAGAACCGTGTCCTACAGGCGACTACGGTTTAGAGAAAGCATATGTAGAATCTTGGTGTCAGCGTTTTGCAGCAACAAATAAATTAGCAATAGCAGCAAGATGGGGAGGGATAAACGTTGAAAATGTGATGATAGACGAAGTTGCGTATTTTACTGTTTGGTGTCATCAAGAGGATTCTGCAAGATTTGTTGACAGTTGTTATAAAACTTTCCTAAATGGTAATATTAGATCTGGAGCACATTATTATGTAATTTCTAACAATACTTATAGTATTTTTGATATAGAAACACCTAAAAAAGAATTAGGCTATATACCTAAATATGACGCCGAAATATTTTACAGAAAGTAGTAAATATGACTTATGATTTAGTAATAAAAAATGGTGTGGTTTTAGATCCAAAAAATAACATTCACGATAAAAAAGATATTGGCATAAATTCTGGAAAAATTACGAGTATTGAAAGCAATATTTCTGATAATAATGCTATTGATATTATCGAGGCAGATGGAAAACTTGTACTTCCAGGTTTAGTTGATTTACATGTTCATGTCTGGTGGGGAGTTGCTCATCTTGCGGTTGAGGCGGACCCATTTTGTTTAGAAAGAGGAGTTACCACAGCTATTGATGCAGGCTCATCAGGAGCAAACACTATAGCTGGATTTCATAAATATGTAATTTCAAAATCTAAAACAAGGATTCTTGCTTTTTTGCATATTTCAGGAATGGGTCAGCTTGATAATGATATTGGTGAACTTGAAGACATACGCTGGGCTAGAGTAGAAAAGGCAATAGAAGCAAGCACCTTGCATTCAGAATCAATAGTAGGTATTAAAGTTAGGTTATCTCATGATATTGTTGGGAAAAATGATATTGAAGCATTTAACAGAGCTTTGCAGGTAGCGAAAGAAATTAACAAACCAATCATGATTCATATTGGTGGTTCCCACAATAGCTTAGAAAAAATTTTACCTAGGATGCGTTCTGGGGATATTATTACTCATTCCTTTACACAAAGACCTCATGGAATTTTAGATAATAACAATAAAGTCATTGATATAGCTTGGGATGCTTACAAAAGAGGTGTTATTTTTGATGTAGGGCATGGAGCTGGTTCTTTTTCTTTTCCTGTAGCTGAGGCATGTTTAGAACAAGGAATAAGTCCAGGGACGATTTCATCAGATATTCATAAATATAATGCTAGAGGTCCAGTTTTCGATTTATTAACGACTCTATCAAAATATTTATACTTGGGATTACCTTTAGAAGAAGTGATTTCTAAAGCCTCTTATGTTCCAGCAGAAGCTATTAATATGGATTCAAATATAGGCACTATACAAATAGGTTCAGATGCTGATATAGCCATAGTTGAACACATAAAACAAGGTAAATTTAATTTTAAAGATGCTGAAAATAATCAAAGGATTGGTAAAGAGCTTTTGGTTCCAATTGTTACATTAAGAAAAGGTGAAAGATTTAATCCAAAACATAAAATTCATAAGAAATTAATTTTTTAAAGATGAGGTAAATATGGAAATAGGTGTTATAGGTTTAGGTAAGATGGGTGGGCAAATAGCTGAAAAGCTAAACGCTGAAGACTTTAAAGTTTATGGCTTTGACCAAGATAAAAATATTTCAAATAATGAAAAATTTTCTTTTGAAGTATCTAATAATTTAATTGATTTAACCAATAAATTTAAAAGTAGAAAAATCATATGGGTAATGGTTCCAAGTGGAGATTCTACAAATGAAACTATTGCTTATTTAATAGATTTGCTAAGTGATGGAGACGTGATAATTGATGGTGGAAATAGTTATTATAAAGATTCAATTATTAATTCAAAAAAATGTGAAGAAAAAAATATAGAATTTTTAGACTGTGGAACAAGTGGTGGAGTTTGGGGATTAGAAAATGGATTTTGTCTTACTATTGGAGGTAAAAAAGAAATATATGAACAAATTAAAAAACTTTTCAATTCTCTTTCTACAAATGAATCACCAAATGGATTATATGTTGGGAGTGCAGGCTCAGGTCATTTTGTAAAAATGATTCATAATGGAATTGAATACGGAATGATGCAATCAATTGCTGAGGGGTTAGAAATCTTAAAAAATAAAGAAGAATTTAATTTAAAACTAGATGAAATTTCTGAGAATTGGAGATCTGGATCAGTAATACAATCTTGGCTTATAGATTTAATAACAGGAGAGCTAAAAAAAGACAAAAAATTGTCAAATTATAGCTCCATGGTAAGCGATTCAGGCGAAGGAAGATGGACTATCAAAGAATCTATAGATTTATCAGTTCCTATTCCTAGTATTTATGCTTCCATTTCTCAGAGATTTAATTCAAAAAACATCGATTCGTTTTCAGGTAAAATTTTATCTGCAATGAGAAACGCTTTTGGAGGACATAAAGATTAAAGAAGTTGTAACAGAAAATTTAATAATAGGATCAGGAGTATTTGGACTTTCTATAGCCAATTACCTTTCAGATTTAAAAGAAGATGTGCTTTTAGTTGATAAATCCTTTAATCCTAAAGAAGCTTCACATTATGCCCTAGGAAGAATAGATCCAATTTTGGGAGGAGCAGGTCATGGAAACGAAACAAAACCTATTGATGTAGCAAAAATAAGTTATTTGGCTTATAAAAAGTTTATTGGATTAGATAAGGATTTTAAAAATAAAATCGAACTTGAAATCAAACCAACTTTTCATTTCTATGAAAATAATTCAGAATTTGAAGCTATAAGAAAAGTGATTAATATAATAGATTCAAAAAAAGAACATTTCTCATTAGAATCCATGAATATTTCTAACCCTGATCTTAAATTTACCAATCAAAAATTTGATAAAAAAGTTGCAAAATTTGATGGAACAATATTTATAAACTCAAAGAAATATCGAGAAGAATTATTTAATCAATTCTATCAAAATCAATCTCAATACATTACTGACGAAATAAAGAAAGTAAATTCTTTCAGTAAACATGTTGAAGTTGTAGGGAACAATAATATTTATAAAGCCCAAAAAGTAATTTTAGCTACTGGCCCTTGGACTAAATTAATAGAGGGCGTCAATTTGAAGGAAGAAATATTTCCCTCAAAAGGGCAGATAATAAAACTTATTGATAATGAAAAAGCTTTTACGAATTATCATCTTCATGGTCCATGTTCAATAGTTAGAAAAAAAGATGGCTTGATTTGGGTAGCTGCTACAGTTGAAGACAGAGGATTTGATAAAGAAATAACTGAAGATTCAAAAAACGAACTTTTACAAAAAGCAAAAAAAATATATCCAAATATATCTGATTTTGAATTTCATAGTCAGACAGCGTGTTTGAGGCCTAGTATTATAAAAGATCTACCTTATATAGATAAACTTCCCAACAAAGAAATTTACATTGCAAGCGGTGGAGATGGGTGGGGTATAATGATGTCTATATTGGTGGGTGAAATTTTATATAAAATTTTACAAAAAAGCTAATAATAATCGTCACTTCAATATTATCGAATCATTAACATTGATCTTTCCACCTTTTGATAGAAGTTTCAATTTAATCCCAAATGAAGGCTCTTTTATGCCATTTAAATCAGGTAAAACTTTTAAAATATTTTTGTCATATAAACCTTGATCTGGGCTACAATTCACAGCAGCACATCTTGTAATACTCTTTTCAACAATAAAATTTAGTCCATTTATAGTGATTTTTTTCCCAATCCAACTTAATTCTTCAAAAGCATTGCAACCCTCAATAATAATATTACTTCTGAATCTTATTCCATCTACATCACTAATTATATTATTTAATTTTTTTTCACTTTCTTCCGAATGAAGGCTCACAAGTCCTGCTTGAGTATCATGAAATGAAGTAATTTTATTATTTGGGAAAATGAATCTGAATTTTTTTTCAAAATGGTTTTTTTGTAAAAATTCTGAAATTATATTTTCTATTGTTTCTTTATCAGAAATATTGATTTCTTGTGAATCAGAACCAGGAATTGTTAAAGTAATTTTTTCTATGCTTTTGTCAAAATTGATTTTTATAAGAGATAAATAGGGGACATGCATTAGTGAAAGATAATTAGTTTTTTTTAGCCATTGTTCATAGTCTTTAGAATCTTCTCCTAATCTAAATGCTCCAACTCTATCTCCGATAATTTTACCTAAATCATTAATATCTACAGAATCTTTTTTTTCTTGTGTAAAAGATTTGATAGGAAATCTAAATAAGTTTTTGATTTTCATATTATTATTTTGCGGTATCAATTGTGGAAAAGATTATGGAAAATATAGAAACAATAAGTGAAAAAATAGTAATCAATGAAAAAAATGTCCATTCTTTATTTGTATTGGGTAAGTTTACTGGTATTCCGTGCCATTTAAAATTTCTCATTTCAAATGCCTTCTACAACAAAACTCTCACTAGTAGAAGCTTTTAATCTGATAGCTGATACTGGTTTATATTCTTCAGAGTTTCTAAATGAATTAAGATCTTCTAGATTAGGAAATTCTAAAATAACTATTCTTTTTGGATTCCAAGAAGTATTGTCTGTGATTATATCTCCGCCCCTTACTAGATATTTTCCTCCATATTTTTTTATAACTGATGGAACCAGTTTCATGTATTCTTTGTAAGCATTCCAATCTTTCACTTCTATGCTACTTATCGAGTAAACTGACATATTATTTCACCTTTTTTCATTTGTATTACCTGTATACCATATTCGATTTTCAATTAACCCTCTAATATAGTTTATTTGCCCCCAATGTTGAAAAGTTCCTGTAACCATTCTCATAAGTTCATGGCCAATAGAATTTTCAGTTTCAGATACTTTATCATCTAAATCAATTAATTCTCTCTCAAAAAACCTAGTCATTTTTAGATAAACAGCATCAAAATAATTAACCATATCTGAAACTTCTGAAGGTCTTATTTTAGAAATATCTGCTGAAGTATGTCCTATGCCTAAGTCTTTGTCAGAAGGAGGTAAATTATATTTTTCATACCACTGATCTCTCATCCAAATTTGCTCTTCCTTATCTAATAGAGAAATTCTTCTATCGAAAGCTCGACTTGTATGCCATACAATCCAAGCGATGGAGTTAGAGGTTTCTGAAGGTTGATAGCAAACTTGATTGATTGTAAGACTTTCCAAATACTCATGAAGAAGACTTTTTGCTCTTTCCATGCACATTAAAATGTAATTTTTTTCATCCATTATATTTCTTTCTTATTTTCCCTATATTTTTGCAGCTACTCCACCGTCAATATTTATAATTTCTGAAGTTATAAATCTTGACTCTTCACTTACTAGAAATAAAACTAGATTTGCAACATCTTTAGGATACCCAGGTCCGGGTATTATTTGAGTTAGATCAAACATAGATTCAAATACATGATGACCTCCATCAGGATCATTAATTGTTCCTCTTGTAGCTCCCGGAGTCATTATTTGTCCAGGTCTAATGCAATTTACTCTAATATTCTTGTTTCCTCCAACTCCAGCCATATATCTCGTTAATGCGTCTATACCAGCTTTAGCTACATAATAAGAAGGGGCAGTAGTTCCAAAAACCTCTTTCATTTTTGGAGAAAAACCTCTTTGAGCTGCTAATGATGACATGTTTACTATTGCTCCGCCTCCAGAATTTTCCATTATTGGCCAAACAGTTTTGGAAACAAAGAAAGTGCCATTTAGATTATTATTGATAACTGTATTCCAATCTTCAGTTTTTGAATCAGGGAAATCACCTGCTGCTCCATGTCCAGCATTATTAAATAAAATATGAATTTTTCCATATAAATCTTCTGCTTCTTTGACTGCAGATTTTACTATATTTTCATCACCAACATCACATTTTATAAAAGTAGCTACTCCTCCATTTTCTTTGATCTCATTTTCTACCCTTTTACCTTCTTTATCTCTTCGAGCCATAATGATTACTTTTGCACCTTCTTCAGCAAAAAGCTTTGCAGTTGCTTCTCCTATACCACTATTACCCCCAGTAACAATAGCTATCTTATTTTTTAGTCTTTGATTCATATTTAATCCTTTCTATTGTGGTATACCTATAGGTCTTTTTTCTGGATCAGATTCGTATGATTCTTCACTCCACCAAATCCAAAGTATTATCCATCCAATAATAATGAATAAAACAAGCAATATTTGTAATAAAGCCAATACTACGGGTAAAAGCCAGGGAGGTTTTATATTCCAATTGCCTTTTCCTGTATCTAGGAGTCTTCTATTGTTTATTGAAAAATACGGTGGCAAGTTAAAAAGTATCCAAATTGCACCTAGCCATCCGAAATCAGAATATGGATCCCAGATTATAAAACCAAAAAGCAAATAGTCAATTATACTCCAAATTAAAACTCCACCCCAGAAATATAATTTGAACCACCAAAATCCAGAACGCCCAGTTTTTCCAGTAAAGTCTAAAACTCTTTTGTATGCCTCTTTTATAGAATAAATAAATTCCATTTTAAAACCTTTGATTTTTATAAAAATAATACATCAAAACTAATGCCTTTTTACCTCTAAATCTTCAAGGTTATGGGTTTTGTCTAAGTATGATTTTGTTTTAAATTCATTAAATCTACTAGGTAAATAAGTATCAGAATCAATGCTTGTTTTACCATCCAAAATATGTTCAGAAATTAAAAATCCAGCAACTGGATTATATGCAAATCCTCCAGAGTGAAAATTTGAACAAATATAAAAACCAGATAAATTTGGTACAGGTCCAATAACAGGAGTCGCATCAGCGGTTACACTAATAAGTCCTACAGTATGGTAATCCCATTTTTTATTTTCAATTATAGGAACTCTGTGCCTAAAAGATTCTTTAAGAAATTCTAATGCATGAGGATAAGGACTTAGCTCATTTATATGAAAATCAGGACCTGTCATATTAAAATTTTCTGGATTATGTTGAGATGTCCCAACCATAATTCTATTATCTTCAGTACCCCTTATATAACTTTGATAAACTCTATCATTAATAGCAGGAAGATTTAATTCTCTTTCAAATGGCTCTGTGACGAATCTTTCATGTATAAAGTTTTTCATAGGAATTTTGAAGTCTATTGGCGAAAGCAATTCATTTATCCATGCATTAACAGCACATACAACTGTGTCACATTCATATTTTTTTTCTAATTTTTCACTTTTAGAAAAAGTAACAATTCCTTTCAATTTGTTTCCACTAAAATTAAAATTATTAACTTGTTCATTTTCAACAATTTTAACTCCCATACTTTCAATTTTTTTTCTTAATGCTGGAATATATGTATGTGGTTCGCTGTATCCACCTCTAGGATCTAATATTCCATATTCTTCATCCTTTGTTTTTACATCAGAAAACTTATCAGTTAGCTCTTTACCTACATATGTCTCATATTTAGCACCTAAACTATCGTGCAATTCACGTAAATCAGAACCTTCTTCATAATCTAATTTTGTAGATAAATTTAGACAGCCAACTTGTTGGAATGTATAACCGTCTAAAACTTTGCTGAAATTTTCAAATAAATCTAATGTTTTCATCCTGGCTACAACAGATGTAGCATTCCATTGAAGACAAGTGACAATTCCTGCAGCTTGAGAGCTTGATCCACTGCCTATTAAGTCTTTTTCAATTATGGTTATGTCTTTTACTCCCTTTTCAGCTAAATTAAAAGCTGTACTCATACCTATCACACCACCACCAATAATTACAATTTTTTTACCCATTATTTTAATCCCATTTGAGTATTTAGTCTTTGAGCTTCACTTGGAGCACCGTAATCTTTTATCCATTTCTCCTCTATTTGATTGCGCCAATCATCTGCTAATTTTGTTAGTTCTTTAGTAATTTTAGGTTCTTTATCTGCAAGATTAATGGATTCACTAATATCTTCTTCTAAATTTGACAGATGCACTTCAGGAACTGGTCCATAGGCATCTATTAATTTTCCTTTGAGAACTAATTTCCATTTACCTTTTCTTACTGCCGTTTGATCTAAATATTCCCAAAATATTATTCTTTCAGAGTTAGAATCTTTTCCATTAGCTAAATTTATTAAACTTTTTCCATCTAAATAATGATCATTTAGATTCACTCCTGCAGCATCTAAAATAGTTGGAGCTATGTCCATAGAAGCACAGGGTTCACTGGATACAATGCCTGTTTGGATTTTACGTGGCCAGTGCATTATTCCGGGCTCTCTAATTCCTCCCTCAAATAAACTTCCTTTATGTCCTTTGAATTGTCCTGCAGTTCCACCATAATAAGGATCTAAATTGCTATCTAACCAATTTCTAGTTTCCCTTGATGGACCATTGTCAGATGTAAAAAATGTTAAGGTATTTTCATCAACACCTAGTCTTTTCAACTCATCCATTATATTACCTACAGAATCGTCCATTGCGCTTAGCATTGCAGCCATTACCTGTCTATCCCAGGGGAGATGAGAAAATCTATCCATATATTTTTTTGGTGCATGCATAGGATAATGAGGAGCATTAAATGGAACGTACAAAAAGAAAGGTTTATTGCTACTAGTCATTTTTCTTAGATATTCTATACATTTCTCAGTAATTATTTCTGTAAAATAATCTCCATCCATCCATATTTCTTTTTCATTTTCCCATAGATCATGAGTAGGATTTACTTGAGGTAAAATTTTATCTTTTGTGTTGGCTCCATAGTAGTAAATATGAGAATAGTAATCAACATTTCCTGCTAAAAATCCAAACCAATCATCAAAACCATGATTATTAGGCCTAGACTTTTTTTCAAGACCTAAATGCCATTTTCCTACCATCGCGGTGCTATATCCTTCAGATTTTAATATTTTAGGTAAAGTAGGAGTAGATTCAGGTAAACCTTTTGCTTTTCTATGCCCTGGTAAAATACCTCTAATTCCTGTATTCCCAGGGTATCTTCCTGTCAATAAAGCAGCACGAGCTGGACTACATACAGGACAATTTGTATACCAATCAGTAAATCTAATTCCATCTGAAGCTAATTTATCTAGAGAAGGTGTTTTAAAATCAGTTGCTCCCATACATGAAAGATCTCCATACCCTTGGTCATCTGTTAGAAATACTATAAAATTAGGTTTTTTATTAGACATATAAATTTCTCCTATTAAATTACTAGCTTGGTTTTTAAAGATATTATGAAAATTATAATTATTTTTCTATATTCTTAATGTGAAAATAATAATAATAGTTTATTTTCCACCTGATATTCTAGAAATATTAGATGACCATCCACCACCCCAAGGCCATTCAGCATCTGTATAAGAATGTGCTAGCCATTCAAAAGTAGGCAACACAGGTTGCAACACCCAAGTTCCTTCATCAATTAAGTTTCCATATTCATCTCTAGCTCCATAAATATCTTGATACCAAAAAATATAACAATATTGATATTCAGAACCAATATCTCCACACTCTCTATTGACCCACATAGGCTTGTTATTCAGACGAGAATGATATTCATATGCACCAGAATAATGTATCTCATCATTAACCTGAACGTTCAAAACAGATGGACCATAGAATTCATCAAAGAATGACGTTTGTTCAATAAGGTCATCGTATGACCTTTTTCTATTGATTGAGTTTACACCTTCATCAATATCTACTAACCACCAGTTCAAATAAAGTTGTCCATCTTTAGTGATTTTTATTGGATCAATAATGCCTAACTTTCCTCCTTGTAGAAAAAGTAACTGTCCTTGATAACAATCAGAAGCTCTGGTACCAAAAGTGATGGTATAAACATCATCTTTAATTCCTCTTCTGTTATAGTCAAAGGCACCATCAATTATCGGTCCAATAATCCCGTTATAAACCCCCCAAGCTACACTTGTCCAATTTCCATCATGAGTCATATATCCTTCATACCCATTTAAATTACTTCCACATAGCCCTTCAGCATTATCTCCTCCATCAACTACATATCCAAATTTAATTTCTGGATTTGCGTACCCACTTTCACTACTATAAAAATAACCTACTTCATCTTCAATACTTCCTATTGACCAATATTGTTCAAAATTTTCTTTTCCTATATAAAAAGTTTCATTTTCAGCGACTAAATCTCTTCCCCATTGCAGACCATCGACATCCCCCTTAACTTGGTTTTTAGCTAAGTTTTCAAAATCATAGTAATCAGAAAGATTTAAAAGAGAATCTCTTTTTATAGAAAACTGAGTAGCCATTTTTGGTATAGATGTAGGTGATGGTGTTGGCTGAAATGCTTTATCTAAAAAATTTCCAATGGTTTTTTCAGCTACTGAAATTGTATTTTCTGTAGTTTCGTATACTATTCTTCTTGGTTCGTTTTTTTGTATTCTTTTTAAAATAGGCCATGCTCTTCCAGTAGGAGTAGGTGTAGGATTAAATATTCTTAGTTTCCGTTTAGGTTTAGATTCTTCTCTCAGAACATTAACTGTAGTTTCTATATTTCTTTTAATTAATTCTGGTGAAGCAGAAACTTCTTTTTTAATTTTAGGCAAATCTATTTGTTCAACTACTATATCAATACTTTTTTCACTTCTACATCCCAGTAAAAGAATCAATAAGGCAGTTGAAAATAAAATAATTTTTTTCATAAATTTATTTATTAAATAAAATGAATATTTGGTAAATTATACTTTCCAACCAGACTTACTTCCACATCTAATACATCTTCTTATATTAAAAATTTCTTCCCAATCTCCGTCTATTGCTACATAATCTAAAATGCATCTTAAGGCTTTATCTGTAGAGGGTAAATCATAATTTTTCTTTATGTGCTCAAGCATTTTAATTAGATCACTTTGAATTTCAAAAGTTACTTGTTCTTTATTTCCAGCCATTTTTTACTCCTGTTTTTATTTTTAATATATATAAGAATGCTTTTTTTTGTTCAATTATTTATGTTTTTAAAATGAAAAATTATAAATAATAAAAAATTAATATATTGATAACAAAAATACTGTTTTTTTATGATATTTTTTTTTGGAAAATGATATCTTTTCCTTATCAAATAAAATTTCAATTGAGGAACTAATAATGAAGAATTTTTATAAACTGTTTTTTTTATCTTTATTTTGTTTTTCTTTGTTAGCTTGTGGTTTGCAAGATAAAGAAGAAGAAATAGGATCAGATTTTAAATTTGGAATGATACTTGTTGGACCAAAGGATGACAAAGGATGGTCACAAGCTCACTATGAAGGAGGACAATATATTGAAGAGATATCAGGTGGAAAAATGATAGTAGCTGATATGATAAACCCTGCTGATAGTCCTAACCTTACAGTTGATCAGGTTGTCTCAGATATGATAGACGAGGGAGCGCAGTTAGTTTTTGCAACTTCAGATGATATGAAAGATGGTATTCTTGTTGCTGCAGAAAAATTTCCAGATGTACCTATGGTTTGGGCTTCAGGTGATAGTGCATGGAAAGATGGTAAAGCCTATAGAGGAGATTTAGCCAATCTGGGGAACATGATGGGAAAAATGGAATATGGAAAAATGATTGCAGGATGTGCTGCAGCTTTAAAGACTAAAACGGGAAATATAAGTTTCTTAGGCCCTCTAATTAATGATGAAACAAGAAGATTGGCTAATGCAGCTTATCTAGGAGCAAAGCACTGTTATGAAGGTGACGGGCAGCTAAGTTTTGAAGTAGTATGGATAGGCTTTTGGTTTCATATACCAGGTGTGACTTCAGATCCTACTCAAGTAGCTAATGAATTTTTAGATGGCGGTTCTGATGTGATAATTTCTCATATAGACACACCAGAAGCATTGGTTGTAACAGGTCAAAGAGCTGCTGAAGGTGAAGATATTTATGTAGTTGGTTATGATTATGAAGATTCTTGTGACACTGCTCCAGATGTGTGTTTAGGAGTCCCTTATTTCAATTGGGGCCCTAATTATTTGAATGCAGCTACTCAAGCTTCTAATGGAGATTTTGAAGCAGAGTTTTTATGGTCTGAACCAAATTGGGAAGATATGAATGATATAGATTCTTCATCAATTGGATGGAATACAGGAAATGGATTAAATGATGATGAAAAAAATGAACTAGATTCATTTATTGAGACCCTTTCTTCAGGAAAATTAAATCTATTCACGGGCCCATTAAATTTCCAAGATGGATCACAATATTTATCTGATGGTCAAGAAGCCACAGATTCAGAAATTTGGTACACACCTCAATTACTTGAAGGAATGACTGGAGATAGTCAATAAAAATTATAGGGCTTCTCGAAAAGAGAAGCCCGGTTTTTTTATGAAGATAGAAATAAATAACATATCCAAAACATTTGGAGATCTTAAAGCAAATTCCGAAATCAGTATTTCTATCAATAATGGCATACATGCTCTTTTGGGAGAAAATGGAGCAGGTAAATCTACTCTTGTTAAAATTATTTCTGGTCAAATTGCTCCTGATCAAGGAGAAATTTTAATTAATGATAAAAGTTTGCAATTAGGATCTCCTAAACAATCAATTGAAAATGGTATTGGCTTATTAAATCAAGACCCTCAAGATTTTGGAAATTTATCAGTTTTAGAAACTTTTTTAGTTGGAATAAAAGATAAAAATCCTTATAGAAATCTCAATAAAACAAAACAAAGTATTTCTGATCTTTTTGAAAAATATAAAATCAAAATTAATTTTTTAGAAAGAACGAATAATCTTTCAATAGGTGAACGGCAACAAATTGAGCTTATTCGCTTACTTTACAATGGCGCAAAATTAATTGTATTAGATGAACCTACAAGCGCATTTTCATTAGAACAGAAAAGCATGATGTTTAATACCCTGAGAAGTTTAACCAATGAAGGTATTATTATAATTTTTGTTTCTCACAAATTGGATGAAATTATGGAACTTTGTGATTCAGGGACTATTTTAAAATTAGGGAAAGTAATTCATTCAATAAATAAACCTTTTAATTCAAAAGAGATAATTGGAAAAATGTTTGAAAACACCGTTTCTTTAGTAAAGAAGGACCAAGATTTTTCTAATTCAAAATTTTTCAACATTTCAATTTCAAAGAATGATTTGATAAGCATAAAAAATACTTATTTAGAAAATAAATTCCCATATGGTTCTGTAATAGGAATTGCAGGTCTTCAAGGTTCATCAAATGATTTATATATAAAGAATTTTTTTACAAATAATTTATCAGAAACAAGAATAAATTTAGATTCAAATAAAAATATTTCAAAAAACACTTTTTATTATATGCCAGCAGATCGTGTTGAAAGAGGATTATTTAGAGATTTAACTGTACTTGAACATTATGGATTGTATAAAGCGTCAGAATCAAAAACATTAAATTGGGAAAAAATTAAAACCATTGCTTCAAAAAAAATTTCTGAATTTAATATAAAAGCTAATTTTTCTAATAAAGTAAGCGAACTTTCTGGAGGGAATCAACAAAGACTGATGCTTTCGCTTATGCCTGAAGCTCAATCAATACTTCTTTTAGAACAGCCTACAAGAGGGTTAGATTTAAATTCAGCTCAAAACATATGGGAAATGATTTTGTCTAGAAAATCAAAAGATATAGCGATAATCTTTTCTTCAACAGATATTGATGAAATTTGGGACTATTCTGAAATAATTATTTCAGTTTCAGGCAGATTCATATTAAATGTTGATTATAAAAAACATTTAACAAAAGACAAAATAATTAATTATGTTTCAGGGATAGTTTAAAGATGAATAAAAATTTTGAAATATTACAAATAAATTTATTGAGATTATTATTCACCTTATCAATTATATTTTTGGTATTAAGTCTTTTTGGGACCTCACCCATAAAAGTTTTTGATTCAATAATTTATGGGTCTCTAGGTAGCTATTCTAAATTTATTAGAACATTAATAGTTTGGGCTCCTATTTCGATGGCCTCAATTGCTCTTATATATACCTTTTCAGCTGGAATGTGGAATATTGGAATAGAAGGACAAATTATTATGGGTGCAGTTGGAGCAACTTTAATCGCCAGGTCTTTTTTAGGAGATACTTTTATTTCTCCATATGTTCAAATTATTTTTGCTATTGGTTTTGGTGGAGTCTGGGGTCTTATTTGTGGCTTACTTAAAGTAAAAGGAAATGTACATGAAATATTTAGTGGATTAGGCTTAGATTTTGTAGCTTCAGGTATAGTTATATATTTAATTATTGGGCCCTGGAAAAGAGAAGGAATAGCTTCTACAAGTGGAACAGATATTTTTAATAAATCTTCTTGGATACCTACAATAGGTCAAAATGAATTTCCGTTATTACTTATTATTTTAATTTTGATCTTATATGCATTAAGCTTTGTAGTTTTGAAATATACTTCATTTGGACTACGACTTAAGGCAACTGGGGTTAACGAATTAGCGACTCAAAGGTTTTATTTTAGTTCTAGTACTTTCATATTATTATCTTTTTTTATAGCTGGTTCTATTGCAGGCTTAGCTGGGTTCTCTCAAGCATCAGGAGCTTATCATAAATTAGTTCCTTCAATATCAGGAGGATTTGGATTTTTATCTATTTTGATTGTTTTAATATGTTCTAGGAATATATATTTTACTTTTTTAGTTAGTTTTTTCTTTTCTGCTTTAATTGTTGGAGGAAGCCAATTGCAAATAAAGTTAGGTTTAGATCATAGCTTAATTGGAATTATCCAAGCTACATTTGTATTAAGTTGGTTGATATTTGAAAAATTAAAACTAGAAAAATCATTACTTGAAATATTTTTCAGGAGCAAAAAATAATGTTGGTTTTTGAAAATACATTAGTGACGGTTATATCATTGAGTACTCCTTTGATAATAGCTGTAATAGGTGAAACAATATCTGAGAAAAGCGGTGTTATAAACCTCTCTGCTGAAGGAACTATTATGATTTCTGCTTTATGTGGATTTGCTTTTGGGTATTTGACAGATTTTGCTTTAGTAGGATTTGTTGCAGGAGCTTTAAGTGGGGCCTTTATTGCTGCTTTTATATCATATTGCGATATAAAATTAAGAATGGACCAAATAGCAGTAGGTTTTGTACTTACAATATTATGTATAGATTTAAGTAATTATTTAGGTCAAGAATATGTGAGAATAAACGGGCCAATAGTATCTAAGTTTTCACTACCTTTGATTTCAAAAATACCTTTCATTGGAAAAATTTTATTTAATCATTCTCTAATTACGTATTTTTCTATTTTACTTATTCCAAGTTCTTGGTTCTTTCTTAATAAAACAAATTTAGGGTTAGCAATTAGGGCTTCAGGTGAAAACCCATTAGCAGCACGATCTAGAGGAATTAATGTAAAAAAAATGAGATTTATAGGAACTATTATTGGCGGGGCATTACTTGGTCTTGCAGGAGCTACATTTTCTTTATATACAAAATATGGTTGGTCAGAAAGCCATACAGCAAATTATGGTTGGATTATATTAGCTATTGTTATTTTTGGAGGATGGAATCCTTATAGAGCAGCAGCAGGGGCTTATGGGTTTGGATTATTGCAAGTTTTAGCTATTAAAGCCCAATCAGTGACTTTAGCTCTTTCGCAAATACTACCTTTATTGCCATTTCCAATAATGATATTTATATTAATTTTTATACAATACATTAATAGAACGGAAAGAAGAAATTTTCCAAAGTTTATACTATCTATCCTAGGAGGGAATCAACCTGAATCCCTTGGAAGAAAACTTCCAGAAGATGTGAATTAATATGAAAGATTTAAAAATTTCAGACATAAAAGTTTTGTGGAATAGTGATGAAATAGATTCTGCTGTAAAAAAATTATCTAAAAAAATAATTAAGCAGTTTAAAGATTTTGATTCTATAAATCTTATCCCAATTTTAACTGGCGGATTAGTTTTTGCATCTAAATTATTAATTGAGCTTGAATCATTAAAACCTGGTTCATCAAGAATGTTTCCACTTATAGCTAAAACTTATGGAAATTCTTTAGAATCTCAAGGAACAAAAATCTATGGTTATGAATTTCTTGCAGATAGCTTAGAAAGAAATTCTCCAAGTATTATAGTTGATGATTTAATGGATACAGGAGAAACTCTTCAAAAAGTAAGAGAAAATGTACTAGCTATTTCAAATGAAAAAATTTATACAGCTGTACTTGTAGATAAATTGGGAAATAGAAATAATATTTTTCATCCTGATTTTACTTGCTTTGTACTTGATGATGATAAATGGATTGTTGGATATGGAATGGATTATATTGGAAAATTTAGAGGATTGGACTACGTTGGATCAATCACAAAAGACTTAAATAATGAAAATAGTTAAGATTCAAATAGATGTTATTGAGAGGGATGTTGGGCCTTTAGATGTAAAAGATGAAAGATCTGATATAGGAGGAAAAACTACTCAAGGTATCTTAAGATTAATTACAGATGAAGGCATCGAAGGTAATGCATTTATTGGTGATCAGGCATCTTCTTCAGAAGATAGAATAAAAGTAATTAATGATCTGCTAAGGCCCAAGTTATTAAATATGGATTCCTCACATAGAGAGCGCTTATGGTCTGAAGTTGATAATTTATCTGGACATGGATTACCAATATATTCTTCTTGGGCGCCTGTAGATGTTGCTCTATGGGATATAGCTGGAAAAGAACTCGGGAAGCCTATTTTTTCACTTTTGGGAGGTGAAAATAAAGAAATAGAGTTGTATGCTACATATCCTCCAAGGCACGATAACCCCGAGGGTTTTGTAAATGAAGCTGAAGAGTTATTAGATGAAGGATTTTCAGCCTATAAAATTCATCCAGGAAATTTAAGTGTAAAAGATTCAATAAGTGTCATTGAAGGAGTAAGAAATTTAACTGGAGATAAAATGAATCTAATGTTGGATAGAAATCATGGATATACTCTAAATGAAGCATTAAAAGTAGGAGCGGCTTTGGATGCTAACAATTACTATTGGTTTGAAGATCCTGTTAAAACTTCAAACATAAGAGCGATTAAGCGTTTAAATGAAAAATTAAATACACCCATTAACATGAGCGATGCTGCAACTTTTCTTATAAAAGAAGCCGCAAGTTTTTTGGGTAAGGATTTAATTGGCATGGTTCGAGGAACAACTAGAAAATTAGGCATTACAGGGCTTATAAAATTAGCATCAATGGCTGATGCATTTGAGATTAATTGCGAAATTGGATTAGCAGGAAATTCTTTAATGAATGCTGCTAATTTACATGTTATTTCTTCTGTTTCTAATAATTCTTATTATGAATATTGGAGGCCTGAGCATATACATCAATGGGGTGTAGAAAATGAAACAAAAATTAACTCGAGAGGTAAATTAGATCTTCCTCAAAAGCCAGGATTAGGCATGATACTAGATGAAGATTGGATTGATTTTCATAAATTGGATACTTTGCAATAAAATGCTATAAATATATATATCAGTTATATTGAACATAACAAAACATTTTAGAGAAATATGAATTTAACAAAAAATAATTCTGATGTAATAGTTATAGGACTTGGAGCTATGGGAAGCGCTAGTTCTTATTATCTTAGTAAAGAAGGTATTGATGTTATTGGATTTGATTCTTACAAACCTCCGCATTCATTAGGATCATCGCACGGACAAACTAGAATTATAAGAGAGGCTTATCATGAAGGAACTTCATATGTTCCTATAGTAAAAAGAGCCTATGATTTATGGGAAGATTTGAATCATGAATCCGATGAGAATTTGATTTCTCAATTTGGGGGGATTATTTTAGGCAATGATGGTGATCATATAAAAAAAGCACTAAAATCAGCAGATAAATATAATATTCCTATTGATCAATTAGATAGCTTTCAAATAAAGGATAGGTTTCCTGTTTTGAATCCTCCGAGTAATTTTACAGGATTGTTTGAAAAAAGAAGTGGAGTTGTTTTTCCTGAAAAATCTATTTCATTTATGCATGAACAAGCAAAAAAAAATGGTGCTAGGTTATTTTATGATGAAAAAGTATTAAACTGGAAGAAAAAATCAAGTTCTTACCAAGTGGAAACCAATAAAGCAACATATTTTACAGAAAAATTGATCTTTAGTTCTGGAGCATGGATTAAAGATTTAATGCCTCCTGATTTGAACCTCCCTGTCAAAATAGAGAGACAAGTTCTTTTTTGGCTTGAACCTAAAAAAAACAAAGATTTTTTTGAATCTGAGATGATGCCAAATACTGGTTGGGATTTAGATAATGGTTTTGAATTTTATACTCAACCAAATATAGAAAATCAAGGATTTAAGGCAGCAAAGCATCATAACGGCGAGTTTATATCGGCAGATAATTTAAATAGGGAAACAAAAGAAGAAGACATAATTACAATTAGATCTTTTTTAGAAGAATATATACCTGATGGGAATGGAAAAATACTAGATAGCAAGGTATGTATTTATACTGATACTCCTGATTTTGATTTTATCTTAGATTTTTCTCCTGTTGATGAAAATATAATTATTTGCTCTCCATGTTCAGGTCATGGTTTTAAGTTTACTCCTGCAATTGGAGAAATTTGTTCCAAAATGATCAAAAGAGAAAAAATCCCATTTGATATATCTGAATTTTCTTTAAATAGGTTTTAATGTGTTTCATATAAGACATTCCAACCATTCTTCATATATATAAGACATTAGTCTGAAAATAGTTTTAAAAATATAGTATTATGATTATCAAACATAAATCTATTTCGGTGAATCCCGGGCAATTGTTGCTGGAGTCACTCCTGAAATTATCGAAATGAAAGGAAAAATTATGTTTTATTTACGCAATAAGTTAGTGGCCGTTGTAGTGTTGCTAATGGCAATCTTTGTTTTTGCAGCTTGTACTAGCGAAGAGGAATCCTCTAGTGGAGCTTCCAGTTCTAGTAGTGGAAGTACTCTTACTACAGTACTTGAAAGAGGACAGTTAGTTTGTGGTGTTAATGATAACCTAACAGGTTTTGGAGTAGTAAATTCTTCAGGACAATTCGAAGGTTTTGACATTGATTACTGTAAAGCTGTAGCAGCCGCAATTTTAGGAGATTCTAGTAAGGTTGAATACGTTCCATTAACAGCATCAGCTCGTTTTGAAGCTTTAGCAGCTAATGAAATTGACATGCTTATTAGAAATACAACTTGGACAGCAAGTAGAGATAGAGACTTAGGTAATGATTTTACTGTAACTACTTTTTATGATGGACAAGGAATGATGGTAAAAGCAAGCAGTGGATATGATTCAATTGAATCAATGTCAGGTGCAACAGTGTGTGTTCTTCAAGGAACAACTACAGAACTAAACTTAGATGATAGGTTTGCTTCTAATGGAATTCCATATACACCCTTAACATTTGAGACAAATGATCCTTTGCAAGCAGCTTATGAAGAAGGAAGATGTGATGGTTGGACTACTGATAAGTCAGGTCTAGCTTCTAAAAGAGCAGGTTTTTCAAATCCTTCTGACCACGTGGTATTAGCTGAAACTTTATCTAAAGAACCACTAGGCCCTCTTACAAGAGACAATGATAGTGAATTTTATGATGTTGTTCAGTGGGTAGTATTTGGAATGATGCAAGCTGAAGAAAGTGGAATAACAAGTTCCAACGTTGCTTCAATGGCATCAAATCCAACAGACCCAGGCATGGCAAGATTACTAGGTGTTGGATTTGATGGTGGTGAGCCTTCAGACTTCTCATTTGGAATTCCAGTAGACTTTATGCAAGCTGTAATATCTCAAGTAGGTAACTACGGAGAGGTTTACGACAGACATTTAGTTCCACTAGGTTTGACAAGAGAGGGTAGCTTGAATGCTCAATGGACAGATGGCGGATTAATTTACGCTCCTCCATTTAGATAGGAATTTCCTATTAGATAATTTTAACCTATGGGGTAGAAATACCCTATAGGTTATGTATTTACATATGTTTTTATCCTTATTTCAACAATTAAAATCTGAAGAGTCGATTGGAAAAAAGCTTGAAGTCCTATTTTATGATAGGAGTTTTAGAAAGCTTATGGTTCAATTGGTTTTTTCTATTTTAATGATTGTTTTCTTTTTCTACTTGATTGCAAGGGCGTTTAGCTTAGAGCTTGGTTTTGGTCATCTTGGAAGTAGGGCAGGATTTGGAATAAGCCATGCATTCTTAATCGAATACACTAGTAATGATTCAAGATGGCAGGCTTATTTTGTAGGAATAATAAATACTATAAGAGTAAGTTTTATTGGTATATTGTTAGCCACTGTTTTAGGCGTATTAATGGGTTTAGCAAGATTATCAAAAAACTTTTTAATAAGCAGGATTTCTGCAGGATATGTTGAATTTATAAGAAATACTCCTTTGTTAATTCAAATAATATTTTGGCAATTGGTATTATTACAACTACCAAAAATTTCTGATGCCTTAACTTTTGGAGGTTTTTCAGTTTGGTCAAACAGAGGCATTCTTCTTCCATTCATAAATTCTATTGAAAATGGATCTTTGTGGTTTTTAATACTTTTAATTGGTTTGATAGTGACTTTGTTTGCAAGATCTTATTTATCTAAATATCGTGAAGAAAATGTAAACTTTTTTTCTCCTAATTTAATTTCTTTAGTTTTTTTTCTCACTATTGCTTTGATTTCTTATTTTTTGTTAGGAATAAATCTGTACGTAGATGTCCCATCATTAAAAGTAAACGAATATGGAACATATATTCAGTCTGGAGGATTTTTACTATCTCCAGAATTTTCTGCTATTTTATTTGCTTTAGTTTTGTATACAGGAACTTTTATTACAGAAATTGTTAGAGGTAGTATTCAAAGCTTACCAAAAGGACAAACAGAGGCTGCACAAGCTTTAGGTTTAAGTTCATATCAAAGAATAACTTTAATTATTTTGCCTCAAGCTCTTAGATCCATAATTCCTCCTCTTACAAATCAGTATTTAAATTTAACTAAAAATTCCAGTTTGTCTGTAGCCATTGCGTACCCTGATGTATTTATGGTTTCAAGAACAATAATGAACAATGCTGGACATGCTTTGCCTATGTTATTTCTAATACTTATTACCTTTTTAGGATTAAGTCTTTTTATTTCAATCTTTATGAACTTCTTGAATAGAAGAGTTACAAGGATAGGAGCATGACACAAGTTATAAATTGGGTAAAAGATAATTTATTAGCATCAAAATTAGATATTTTTTTGACAATATTTGGAGCTTGTTTCATTTACTTTATCTGCTCTATGTTTTTCACCTTTGTCTTTACATCTGATTGGACTTTAATTGAGGTAAACCGAAAAATTTTACTAGTAGGATTGTTCCCTGAGGAAGATTTATGGAGAATTTGGACAGTCTTTTTTCTTTTCTCTATTTTGCTATCATCAACTATTAGTTTAGTTTATGGGTTTCAGATAAAAACTTCTATTTTTTATGTTTCAATACTTTTGATACCGTTCTTGATTTTTACAACTACTAATATGATTTTTCATGTTTTGTTTCTTATTGTTCTCTCCTTATTATCTTATATTTCAATTTCTTATATTAAGAAAACTTCTTATAAAGTTATACTTTCTAGAATTATTATTACTTCTTGGGTGATTTTCATACCATTTTTGTTCTTTATTTTAGTTTTAGGTGGAGGTCCAAAAGTAACTCTTTGGGGAGGATTTTTTGTGAATTTGATTTTAGCAGTAATAGCTATCTTGGCTGGATTCCCGTTGGGAGTAATATTTGCATTAGGAAGAGCTAGTTCTTACAAAACTATAAACTTAGTTTCAGTTCTTTTTATTGAAACTTTTAGGGGGGCTCCTTTGATTGCTTGGTTGTTTTTTGCTTGGTTTGTTCTCCCAAATTTCTTACCAGATTTATTTTCTCTAAACGATATAAACTTGGTGATTAGAGCCATGATTGTATTATCTTTATTTTCAAGTGCTTATGTGGCTGAAGTAGTTAGAGGAGGATTGCAATCAATTCCTAAAGGCCAAAAAGAGGCTGCTACAGCACTAGGACTAAATACTTATTTAGAATTAATTTTTATTACATTACCTCAAGCTATAAGGATCGTAATTCCTACTATTGTAAGTACCTTTATAGCAATATTTAAGGATACCTCACTTGTTTTCATATTAGGAATCACAGATCTTTTGAGAATCGGAAGATTGATTCCTGAACAACAACAAGAATTTTACGGAAAATCTATAGAAGTATTATTGATTGTGGCTATGTTATTTTGGGTAGTTTCAATAATACTTTCACAAATAAGCAGATCAATTGAAAGAAGGCTTAATGTTAGCCAATAAGGAGAGAAATTATGGATAAAAAAGTATGTGTTGAAACTAAGGATGTTACAAAATTCTTTGGATCGTTTCAAGCTTTGAAAGGAATAACAGCTGAAATATGCGAAGGAGAAGTTGTAGTTGTTTTAGGTCCTTCTGGGTCAGGTAAATCAACTTATATAAGAACAATTAATGGTCTTGAAGAACATGATTCAGGACTCATAAAAGTAAACGGAACAGAACTTAACAATAATATAAAAAATATTGAAAAAATTAGATCAGAAGTTGGAATGGTATTTCAACAATTTAATCTTTTTCCTCATTTATCTGTTTTGAGAAATATAACTCTGGCTCCTCAGAAAGTAAAGAAATTACCTAAATCTGAAGCAGAAGATTTAGGTATGAGTTTACTAGAAAGAGTTGGTATTCCTGAGCAAGCATTGAAATACCCATCTCAGTTATCTGGAGGTCAACAACAAAGAGTTGCTATTGCTAGGGCATTAGCTATGCAACCCAAAATAATGCTTTTTGACGAGCCTACTTCTGCTTTAGATCCTGAAATGATAAAAGAAGTTTTAGACGTTATGGCTGAACTTGCACAAAGCGGAATGACAATGATTTGCGTAACACATGAAATGGGCTTTGCAAAAGAAGTTGCAGATAGATTCTTATTTTTTGATGAAGGATTAATAGTAGAATCAGGAACCCCTGAGCACTTTTTTGAAAACCCTCAAGAAGATAGAACTAAATTATTCTTAAGTCAAATTTTATAAATTTGTATTGTAATTTTTTTAATACATATATTATTATCAAAGAAATTAATAAAATAATTTGGGGAATGAGATGTACGATAAAAAAAGAATTGGTGTTTTTGGAGCAGGCGCTATAGGAGGAGTGGTTGGAGGGTTTCTTTCTAGAGCAGGGCATGATGTAACTTTTATTGATACTTGGTATGAGCATATAGAAAAAATCAATTCCAATGGTCTTATTGTTAAAAATCAAGAATCATCATACAGATGTAAACCAAAAGCAATTCATATAAATAATCTTCAAGGTATAAAAGAAAAATTTGATATAGGAATTATTGCAGTTAAATCATACGATACTGAATGGGCAACCCATGCATTGAAAAATTATGTAAAAGATGATGGGTATTTTGTAGGATTTCAAAATGGAATAAACGACTTTACTATTTCTGAAATTGTAGGTAAAGATAAAACCTTAGGTTGTGTGATCACTATAGCAGCGATGGCTTCTAAGCCAGGATTTGCATGGAGAACTGATTCAAGAGATAGATATGATACATGTTATAAGGTTGGAGAAATGTCAGGAGGAGTGACTGAAAGACTCAAAAATTTTGTCTTAATGATGGAGGCAGTAGGGCACGCAGAAATAACTGAAAATTTAATGAGAGATAGATGGACAAAACTTATGGTGAATTGTATGGATAATACTTTATCAGGATTGACTGGGTGGGGAACTTCAAAAGTAAGGACTGAACCAATAACTCAAGATGTAGCAATTAAAATTGCAGCTGAAGTTATTCATGTTTCAAAATCTGAAGGATATGAAATAACTAATATTAACGGAATATCTGCTGATGAATACTTAGAGGCAGCATCAGGAAACAAAATTGAGGAATTGAAAAATAAATTTTTAGAAGCAGCTAAGTTAGCAGGATCTGCTAGCAGGCCATCTTTTGGTCAGGATGTATTAAAGAAGAGAAGAACAGAAGTTGATTATCTTACTGGATATGTAAGTAGAATTGGTGAAAAAAATAATATTGAAACCCCTATTTGTGACAAGATAACTGCCATAGTAAATGACCTTGGTGTAGGATTTGATCCATCCCCAAATCATCTTGACCAAATTGAAAAAATTATTAATTGATAAGAAAGAGCTGAAATGTACGATAAAAAAAGAATTGGTGTTTTTGGAGCAGGCGCTATAGGAGGAGTGGTTGGAGGCTTGCTTTCAAGAGCAGGGCATGATGTAACTTTTATTGATACTTGGTATGAGCATATAGAAAAAATCAATTCCAATGGTCTTATTGTTAAAAACCAAGAATCATCATACAGATGTAAACCAAAAGCAATTCATATAAATAATCTTCAAGGTATAAAAGAAAAATTTGATATAGGAATTATTGCAGTTAAATCATACGATACTGAATGGGCAACCCATGCATTGAAAAATTATGTAAAAGATGATGGGTATTTTGTAGATTTCCAAAATGGCATAAATGATTTAAGAATTGCTGAAATTGTTGGTAAGGAAAAGACTTTAGGTTGCATAATAACAATAAGTGCAACAGCATTTGAACCGGGGTATGCATGGAGAACAGATGATAGAAAAGATGTTTGTTTTAAAATAGGAGAAGTTTCTGGAGGAGTGACTGAAAGAGTAAAAGATTTTGTAGCTATGATGCAAGCAGTTGGATTATCTGATTACACTGAAGATTTACTAGGTGAAAGATGGTCAAAATTAATGGTAAATTGCATGGCTAATCCTTTAGCAGGATTAACTGGTTGGGGAACTTCGAAAGTTAGAACTGAATCAATAACTCAAAATATTGCTATACAAATTGCTTCAGAGGTAGTTAAAGTTGCTAAATCTGATGGTTATAAAATGGGAAGGATAATGGGAATGGAGCCTGAAGATTTTGTTGATGCCGCTAATGGTGAGAAAATTGAAGAAATAAAGAATCAATTTTTAGATGCGGCTAAAATGGCAGGTTCTGCAAGTAGACCATCTTTTGGTCAGGATGTATTAAAGAAGAGAAGAACAGAAATTGATTATCTTACAGGGTTTGTAAGCACTGTTGGGAAAAACAATAATATTCCAACACCTTTTTGTGACAAAATCACCGAAATAGTGAACAAGCTTGGAGTTGGTTTTGAGCCCTCATCGGAACATATTAAAGATTTAGAAAAAATGTTGATTTGATTCTATTTTAAATAATTATTTATGAGGTTTGTAATTTATTCCAGGTAAATTGCCTGATTCATATATCCCATCCCAATGGTCTAAAAATGTTTTATTCCATTCATCTGTCAATTTACTCTTTATCATTTCCTCAAAAATAGGCCAAAAAATAATTATTCCATCTGCACCATCAATTATAGCTTTGTGTGCTGTCTCAACGGATCTTACTAAAGCTGCTGTGATGAACGGTCTGTTTTTCCATCCTTCAAAAGTAGATTTAATTTCTCTTATTAATTCTGTTGAATCTTTATTAACATCAAGAAACGGTTCACAAAAAGGAAGTAAATGAGTTACACCTGCATTAGCAGCTAAAACAGCTTGGTTTAAAGAAAAAATAGTTGTACAAAAAGTTTCAACATTAGATTTTTTTAATTCAACAAATGCTCCTAATGCATGCTCACTCATAGGAATTTTTAAAATTATTTGATCTGATAATTTTGTAAAAGATTCTCCTACATCTAAAAGCTCATTTGTAGAATGTCCATCTATCTCTATAGCTATTTTTTTATCTGTTATATCTAAGTATCTTTTAGTTAAATCTATTATTGAACCATATTTATCTGTCATATCTTTCAGAACAACAGTATTTGTAACAATACCTTTAACTCCTTTATCCATCCATTTTTTTAAGTCTTCTGGATCTCCTGCTAACCATACATCAGGTCCTATAGAATTATTCATATTTTCAGTTGCATTTGTGATTTTCATAAAATTCTCCTATTTTATCTCTACAATTTTTTCTTTTTCAATTTTTTCTTTATTTAATTCCATTCCTAAACCTATTAAGTCTGTCTCTTCAAAGTAACCATCATTCGGTTTCTCAGGTGTTTTTAGAAAATGCTGATGAACTTTATTCCACTTTATCAGATACTCTTGAAATGGAGTATGAATAGGTATTTGGGATAATGAAAAGTGTAGAGTTGCATTAGATGAATGGCCATGTGGAATTGTAATTAGATCATGAGTACTTGCTAAATGAGATATTTTTATTACTTCTGATAAACCTCCTGCCCAATAAATATCAGGTTGATAAATATCTAGTGCATTTTTTTCAATAAATCTTAACATCCCCCATCTTGTATAGTCATGTTCAGCTCCTGATAAAGGAATGTTTATTTTATCCTTAATCTTTTTATAAATTTCGATTCTGTCAGGCATTACAGTTTCTTCTAACCAATATGGCCTGTATTCTTCAATTCTTTTTGCTAATTCAACAACATATTTATAGTCCATTGATTGCCAGCAGTCGAGCATTATTTCATAGTCGTCACCAACTGATTCTCTAATTGTCTTAACCAATTGAACATTTTTTTTAAGTCCTTCACGTCCAGCCATTGGACCGAATCTAAAAAACCATTTTTGAGCTGTAAATCCTTTTTCTTTATATAATTTTGCTCTATCTGAAACTAATTTCATGTCAGTTACATTGAAACCAAGCATTGAGGCATAAGCAGGAATGTTTTTTCTAGTAGGTCCTCCTAAAATTTTGTATACAGGGGAGTTATAATATTTACCTTTTAAGTCCCATAAAGCACAATCTATAGCACTAATTGCCATCATTGTAATACCTTGCCTACCATGCACACTCAATCTATGCATTTGGTCCCAAATTAATTCAATAGCTAGTGCGTCCATACCAATAATTATTTTAGATAAAGATTGTTCTACAATATCAGCATGAGATGAATCTATTGGTCCTGCAGTTCCGTATAATCCTTCATCTGTGTGAATTTCTATAAATATAGAGGTTGTTTTTACTATGTCTCCTTTTTGAAATGCATCATTTTCATGACCTTCTTCAGCATATTCAGGATATATATCTATTGGCCTAACAAGTCTGTCTTCCCAAAACACACCTTCTGATTTAAAGCTTCCTTGTAGTTTTCTTATTTTAACCTTTGTTATTTTCATGATTTTTTAATATTTCCTTTCCTTTTGATGGCCAATCCAATGTTGTTCCCGTACTTTCGGAATTATAAGCTGTTATTAGATCTTCTTTATTTGATACACCCCAATTCCTTACTAAAATATTTTTTTCTTTTGCTTTATTAACAGAATCTATATTTGAAAACTTAGCTCTAGGACAAATAAGGTTTATTTGTTGGTCTACACAGATTTCTAAATCGTATGTTGTTATTTTTTCTAAAAGCCAGGCTGTTTTTTCTTTTTGATCTAATTTACGGAATCTTATTATTTGCTCAAGAAAAAAACTGCTTATTGTTATTCCACCGGGCTCGTATATACCTTTTTTTGAATCTAACCAGCTGTTTTTTCTTAATGATTCTAGTACTATTTCTGGAAGTTCTTGGTCTCTAGATTTTAGTTCCAAATGTAAATTAGATACCCCTGAATATTTTTTTAATAGATCGTCTAGTTTTGGAATTAAATAATTATCATCTTTTACGTTGAAGCTATTTTTTGCTTGTAGGTTTTGTATTTCATTGTAATTTTTTTCTGAAACAAGTCCTTTTACGCCTGTAGTTCTGTATAAATCAAAGTCATGTATTACTACTGGAACATGATCTTTAGTAAGTTGAACATCAAATTCAAAATTATGGAAGCCTGAACTTATAGCTAAATCGAAAGCAGGGAAAGTATTTTCAGGTGATAATTCTGAAAATCCTCTATGAGCAATGATATTAAATTCTTTTTTCATTAAATTATCTTTCATTTGGAGCAATCATATATTTCATTCCTTCTCCATTTGAAGTAGATTCTATTGCTTCATTTATTTCTTCTAATTTATAAGTCTTGCTAACTAATTTTTCAAGATTAAACTCATTGATTTTTTCAGGAGTTTGATCAAAATAATTTCCTCTTCCAAATGAACCAAAAAGTTTTATTTCTCTATAGTGAAAATCGTACAAGTCACTCATTAAATTTGATTCTTCTGGATGGACTCCAATCATTAATGCTTGACCTCTTGGTCTCAAGTTTGAAATTCCTTCAGCCAGTAACTTTGGATTTCCTACAGCTTCAATTAATACATCGAATCCCACTTTTTCAGTGATTTCATTTAGCTCTTCTTTATAATTATCACTAAAAGGATCCAAAACAAAATTGGCGCCTAATGATTTTGCTATATCTCTTCTAATTTTGTTAGGCTCAGAAACTACTAAACAATCAATATTTTTTTTTATGATAAAAATTTGACAAAAAATACCCATTATTCCAGAACCTAAAATTAAAACTTTTGAATTATCTTTATAATCAATCATTTCAGTCCCTGAAAAACAACATGCTGCAGGTTCTGTCATAGCTGCGACTTCAAATGTCATTTCTTTAGGTATTTCTACTGCACATGAAAAATGCATTATTGAAAATTCAGCAAAAGCGCCAGTGCTTTTTTCAGAATTTAAGCATCTAGATATTTGCCAGTTCAAGCAATTAATACAATTGCCACAACTAGAAGTTGTGTTACAAGCTACTCTTTTACCAATTTTTTCAATAGGAACATTTGAACCAACATCTACTATAACTCCACTAAATTCATGTCCTAATATTTTTGGAGGGGTTGAAGGAAAAAGACCTTGTGTTATGTGGACATCTGTACCGCATAATCCAACCCTTTCTATTTTAACTAGCACTTGCTCATCTTTCAATTTAGGAAGATTTATTTCCTGAATTTCAAATTTATTTTCTCCTAGCCAAACTGATGCTTTCATTTAATTGAGTTTTGTATTTATTAAGAACACTATATATTAAAATTAATAAATAACTATAAAATATTTGTAATTAAATCTTTAAAGCAAGATTTAATTGATAAGATAAATTTAATCAACAATATATTAAGAATTTATTATGTTTAGTGAATATAAAATAAATAATGTGGAATCATTTGAAACTCCAGAACATCTAATTTTTGAAGAAAAGGTTTTACATAATATTGATTCAATAATAGATCTAGTAGGGGATAAAGATAGATTAATCCCCCATGCTAAAACCCATAAATCTAAAGATACTTTAAGTTTACTTATAGATAATGGTATAAAAAAACATAAAACATCAACATTGAATGAGTTGGAAGTATTAGCTGAGTGTGATCCCGAAACTTTAATATTGGCATACCCTATAACATCAATTACTAAAGCAAAAAGACTAGAAAATATAGTAGAAAATTTTCCTAAGACTAAGTTTTATACTATTATTTCAAATAATTTTCATTTTGATCTAATTAAGAATGTTAAAAATTTAGCTGGAATTTATATTGATTTAGATACCGGAATGAATAGAACGGGGATATTGAAAGAAAATGTTTCAGATTTATTAGATTATATTTCTTCAAATAATTACAAAAATTTAAAAGGTATTCATGCCTATGATGGACAAACATATGGAGTAGTTAGTGTTGAAGATAGAGTAATAGATACTCAAAACTCATTAAAAGATATTAGAGAAGTTGAAAAATTAGTTAAAGAAAAGTTTTCTATAAATGATTTTGAAATTATTGTTGGAGGGTCTTGGTCATTTCACTTTTATATAAAAGAAAAAGATATAAAACTATCACCAGGGACTTGGATTTATTGGGACATCAGTAATATCAAACAAAAAGAATTATCATTTAAAATTGCTGGAGTTATATTAGGTCAGGTTATTGATGAAAACAAATCAAATGACACGGTTACTATTGATATAGGAGCAAAAGCTGTATCAAGTGATCCTCTTACTGAAAATAGGCTAAAACTTATAGATAAACCGAACTCTAAATTGATTTCCCAAAATGAAGAACATGGAATCATAAAACTTAATGGAGATTCCTTAGGTTTGGGAGATTATGTATTAGCTCAACCTGGACATGCATGCACAGTTACTCCTAAATATAATAGAGCTTTAAAAATAGACAAAAATGGAGATGTATCTGGGGTAATTACTCCACATGCAAGGGATAGGGTCTGATATTAATGAATACAAAATGTAAAAAAGCAGATGTGATTATTATTGGATCTGGTTTTGCAGGTTTGTATATGCTTTACAAGCTTAGAGAGATTAACCTTGAAGCAATTATTATTGAAAAAGCTTCAGGAGTAGGAGGGACTTGGTTTTGGAATAGATACCCTGGAGCTAGGTGTGATATTGAAAGCATTGAATACAGCTATTCGTTTTCTGAAGATTTACAGCAGGAATGGAATTGGTCAAATAGATATTCTGATCAATCAGAAATTTTGGAATATCTAAATCATGTAGCTGATAAATTTGATTTGAGAAAACATATTGTATTTAATACTACGGTTAAATCAGCTACTTATAAAGAATCAAGTAATGATTGGGAAATAAATACTGAATCTAGTTCTTATATTTCTAAATTTTGTGTCATGGCAACAGGTACATTATCATCAATTAAGGAACCTACCTTTGAAGGTTTAGAAGATTTTCAAGGTGAATCATATATTACAGGTAGATGGCCTCATGAAAAAGTAGATTTTACTAATAAAAAAGTTGGAATTATAGGTACTGGATCATCTGCAGTTCAATCAATACCTGTTATAGCAAATGAAGCTAAAAATTTAACTGTATTTCAAAGAAGTCCTAATTATTCTATTCCTGCTAAAAATAGGCCTTTATCAAATAAAGAAATTTTAAATGCTAAATCTAATTATTCTGAAATTAGAAATAAAGCTAAATATACAAGAGCAGGAATAGGTTATAACCAGTTTGAAGAAAGAAAGATTTTAGATTTTTCAAAAGACTACATAAATACAGAATTAAATAAACGATGGGATATTGGAGGTCAAGAAATTTTTACAGCTGGTTTTACAGATGTAGGAATTGAACCTGAAGCAAATAAAAGAGCAGCTGATTTTGTAAAATCAAAAATCAAAGAAATTGTTCATGATCCAATTACGGCAGACTTACTTTCTCCTAAAGATTCTATTGGTTGTAAAAGATTATGTGCGGACACCAATTATTTTGAAACTTTTAACAAAAAAAATGTTGAATTGATTGATATAAATAGTACTCCTATAAAATCTATTACTAAAAAAGGATTATCAACTAATATAAGAGACTTTGATTTTGATGTTTTGATTTTTGCAACGGGTTTTGATGCAATGACTGGAGCTCTATTATCTATAGATATAACAGGAAAAAATAATAAAAAACTTAAGGATAAATGGAAAGATGGCCCAAGATCTTATTTAGGCATTTCAATATCAGATTTCCCAAATCTATTTACAGTAACAGGGCCTGGAAGCCCTTCAGTTTTAACAAATATGATAGTAGCAATTGAACAGCATGTGGAGTGGATTTTTGACTGTATAAAATTTCTTTATAAATCAAATAAAAATAATATTGAAGCAAATGTTGAATTTGAAAATAGCTGGATGGAACATATTGAAGATGTAGCTAGCAATACTTTAAGGTATACATGTAACTCTTGGTATGTAGGTGCAAATGTTCCTGGTAAAAAAAGAGTATTTATGCCTTATGCAGGTGGATTCGGAAACTATAGAGAAAAATGTGATGAGATAGCTAGTAAAAGTTATAATGGATTTATAATTAATTAAGAATTTAAAAACCTGCAAACTTTATCAAGGCATTTTTTTGAATCACTTATACTTCCAATGTTTACATTAAAACCATGCAATGCACCTTCATATATTTCTAGCTTAGAATCTACTTTTCCTTTTATATTTTTATGATAATCTTCAGACTCAGTTTTTAAGACATCACATTCAGCTGCAATGATATATGTTTTAGGTAAATTATCGTTAATTTCATCTTTGATAATAGCTGAAAATTTATTAGCTTTAGATACATCTCCTTCAATATAATTGTTCCAAAACCAAATCATAGATTCTTTTTCTAGGCCATAACCTTCAGAAAATTCATTATAAGAACTTGTTTCAAAATCGTTATTTAGTACTGGAGTGAAAAGAATTTGATTTTTTATCATATCATTTTTTATATCTCGAAATAACATTGAAACAGCTGCTGCTAAATTACCTCCTGCAGAAGTTCCACATATAGAAATTTTATCGGGGTTAATATTAAATTCTTTATAATTTTTATGAATAAAAGAAACAGTTTTATAGCAATCTTGTAAAGGAGTTGGAAACTTATATTCTGGAGCTAATCTGTAATCTACTGAAACCACTTTATGTTTAGATTTTTTAGCAAGATATCGACACATTTTGTCATCAGCATCAAGGTCTCCCAGAACCCATCCGCCTCCGTGAAAATTTACAAGTAAAGGAAGATTGTCATCATTTGAGTCTGAAAATATTCTAATATTTATATCTGCTCCATTTATAAATATTTCTTTATTTTCTACGCTCAGAATTTCTATTTCAGGTAATGGGAAAGCGTCTTTATTTTTATTAAACTGATCTCTTGCTTCTAAAGGTGTTAGTGATTGAATTGGTTTGCCTTTTAATACTTTTCTTTCTTCTAAGTATTTTTTTGATTCTTGATTTAACATATGTTTCTACTTTATTTATATTTATATTATTAATATCATTATTATTATAAGTTTTGACAATCTCTTTGACGGGTCTTTTGGGAAATAATAATATTTAGTTAATCCTCAAGATTTGCCCCTCAGATTCGAACCTTGAGGATTTTCTTTTTATGAACTCTTTATTAAAAAATAAAAATTTAAATGCGTTAGTTTTATCTAAAAACCTTGTTCAATATACTCTTCAAATGAGAGTTTTACTTTTTAGCTGGTTAGCTTATGAAATTACTCAAAAAGATTTATGGGTAGGTATAGTACTTGGAGTAGGCTCTACACCAATATTATTGTCTTCTTTTTTAGGCTCCTACCTGTCTGAGAGATATAACATAAACAAAATAATGTTTTACTCATATATAGTGATTTTATTAATGTTTGGTTTATTTTTTATAATCGATTATGAAAATATCTATAACCTATTAATTCTTAGCTTTTTATTTGGAATGATTATGGGAATTCCTGGTCCGCCTTTCTGGACTATTGTTATTAATACCTTTGGTAAAAATAATTTAAGTTGGATCAATTCTTATTTCTACTCATTTCAATTTTTTGGTGAAATGATAATTCCTCTTATTTTTGCATTTTTAATTGCTAATTTTAGTTCAAATTACTTCATATCTTTTGCATGCTTCATAATTATAATTGCAACTTTTCTAATCAACTATTTTCCAGAAGACAAGCAATTGAAAAATCAAAAAGATAAAAATATTTATGATTCTTATTCAAAAATATTAAAACAAAACCCAGTTATATTTTGGATGTCTATAATCGTATCAATTCAGTCTATTTTTGGAGTTACTATTTTTATAGTATTGCCTCAATATGCTAATAATTTCGGGGTTGGCGCTACAGGTTTCGGAATTTTTTTTGCAGTTAATGGAGCAGGTATATTTTTGGGAACGATTCTATCTTTTTATACAGGAGTTTTTAGAAGTAAAATATTTGTTTTAATTCTCGCTACAATTGCCTGGGATATTGGACAAATTATTTTTGCATTTTCTGCAAATTATTACTTATCTATATTACTTTTGTTTTTAATGGGCTTTAGTGCAGCATACTGGGTAGTAGCTGCGAACCTTATTTTTCAAAATGAGACAACAGATAAAGATAGGAATAAAATTATGGCCTTATATCAGTTTGTTACTCAGTTATTTTTTATAGGTTGGTTAGTAGGGGGACTAATTTCAGATATTACAAATGCACAAACAGCTCTTGTAATAAGTGGATTATCTAGTTATCCAATTTTTATTATTGCTATAATTGCTTCTAAGAAATTGCGTATTGTTTAAATAAAAAATTCTTGTAAACTCGTATTAGAAAAGAGGATATTATGCTATCTATTGAAGAATTAAAAAATAAATCATCTGAAAACCTAAATACAAAAAAAGATATTGCGATAAAACTATCTAAAGATATACTTTCAGAGCCAGAGACAGGCTATAAGGAATTTAAGACTAATAAAAAAATTTATGAAGTATTAAAATCTTTAAATATGGAAGTAGTAAATAATCTTGCAATAACAGGATTAATGACGACAATTAAAGGAGCAAAACCTGGCCCTCATATAGCTGTTATAGGCGAATTAGATGGACTTCCTGTTCCTGGGCATCCTTTTGCTGATAATGTAACCAATGCAGCTCATGCATGTGGCCATCATATTCAAGTTGGAAATATGTTAGCAACTTTATTTGCATTAAATTCTCAAGAAGTATTGAGCAACCTTTCTGGTTCAATTTCTTTTATAGCAGTCCCATCAGAAGAATATGTAGAGATAGAATGGCGAAATGAACAAAGATCTAAAGGTAAATTTGAATTTTTAGGAGGAAAGCAAGAATTAGTTAAATTAGGGATTTTTGATGATATAGATATTTCTATGATGACTCATGCTAGAGGGAATTTTTCTGGTTTTGGTTATGGAGGTACTGGTAACGGATTAGTTGCAAAGTTTATTGAATTTCATGGAAAATCTTCTCATGCAGGAGGTGATCCTCATCTTGGAATAAATGCTTTAAATGCTGCTAATCTTTCTATGGCAAACATTCATGCTAATAGAGAAACTTTTTTTGACGATCATCATATCAGAGTTCATCCAATTATTACTCTTGGTGGATCAGTAGTAAATCAGGTCCCTGAAATAGTCACTCTAGAAACTTTTGTAAGAGGAGCATCTTTAGATGCTATAAAAAATGCGAATCTTAAAGTTGATAATTGTTTAAGAGCCGGAGCTATGGCGGTTGGAGCAGAAGTTGAAATAACTACTTTACCAGGTTATTTCCCTCTTTTTCATGATAGTAATTTACAAGAAATTTATAAGAAAAATCTTGAAAATACAAAAAATAATTCAACAGAGCTTGAGCATGGCGGAGGTTCAACTGATATGGGTGACCTCGCACATCTTATGCCAGTAATACATCCCTATGTAGGAGGTGCTACAGATGCGTCAGCGCATACAGCTGGATTTATAGTTGAAGACTATGAATTGTCAGTAGTAGAGGCAGGAAAAATGATGGCATATACTATTATTGATCTATTATATGATGGAGCTTCTACTGGTAAAGAAGTTATTTCAAAGCATACTCCAAGATTATCAAAAGTTGAATATTTGAAAACTATGAGAGAATTTAGCAATGTAGAGATTGCAAATTATAATATCAAATAGCATGAAGAAAATTTCAAAAAAAATTTTATATAGAGAGCACTCGCCTTATAATAAGATCACAGATAAAGTAGATCAAAATATTTGGTTTGAAGTTGAAACACAAATGAATAGAGGGCCTGACTCAAAAGATGTTGATAAAAATTTAGTTGAATTATTTAATAAACATCGTGATGATTCTATGCCAGATGATAGAGGAAATCCATCTTCAGGATGTATTTGGATTAATGATTCAAAAAAAGGCGAAATATTAAATGTTGAAATTGGTGAAATTGAAACTCATGAAATTGGATATACCAAATATAGAGGATCAACAGGAGCATTTCCTTCATATTTAGGGCCGTCAGCAATTGGAGAGGTTTTTAAAGTAGTCAAAATAATTGACAAAAAAATTATTTGGAATGACAAATTATCAATACCAATAAAACCTATGATAGGAGTAGTTGGATTAGCTCCAGAATTTGAAGCAAGAGGAAATTCTTGGGCAGGAGAGTGGGGTGGAAATTTTGATATCCAAGAAATAACAACTGGCGCAATTGTTCAAATTCCTGTAAATAACGAAGGATCTTTATTACATATTGGAGATATGCATGCCATTCAAGGCGATGGAGAAATTTCAGGAGGAGGAGGAATAGAAACAGGTGGAAGTGTGAGTTTGAAATGTTACTCAGAGCCTAAACCTAGAGGTATGACATGGCCAAGGATAATTAATAATGAATATATAATGACTACAGCTCAGGCTAGACCTGCGGAAGATGCATTTAGAATTGCTTTATCTGAAATGCTTTTATGGTTAGAAAATGATTATGATATTGATAAAAAAGAGGCGTTTATGCTTTTGGCTCAGGTTCTAGAAGCTAGAGTTACTCAATTTGTAAATCCTACATATACTTACCTTTTAAAAGTAAACAAGAAATATTTAAAATAAACTTTATTTTAATTTATTTTTTTCGTTTGTAATTCTTTGAATTTCTAGATCAATTCTATTTTTTTCTAAAGTTATATCTCTATCTATGAACTGTTTTTGTAATTCTAGCTCTTTGATTATCAATTCGTATTCTTCAGATGTTTTTTCAATTATATTAGGGTCTCTTATCATATCTCTAGGATCCATAGGTCCTCTCATCATATCTTTCGGATCCATAGGTCCTCTCATCATATCTTTATGATCCATAGGTCCCCTCATCATATCTTTATGATCCATAGGTCCTCTCATCATATCTTTATGATCCATAGGTCCTCTCATCATATCTTTCGGATCCATAGGTCCTAATCTATTCTCTTGCATATCTTTATTTAATAAAGGTTTTTTATCTTTATCAAAAAAATCTAAACTAACTAGTATAGCTACATATATTGAAATACATAAAACTAAAAAGACTATTATACTTATAAAAATTTTAAAAATATTATTAAACATATTAGAATCAAATATATCACGAAAATATATAAACTATAAAAATGACTTATATCGTAGCTCATAGGGGCTTATCAGCAAAAGCGCCAGAAAATACTTATCATTCTTTTGATTTGGCATTTTCAAAAGGCATTAAACACGTAGAATTTGACGTACATCTTACAAAAGATAATAAAGTAGTAATTATTCATGATGAAACTATCGATAGAACAAGTAATGGATTTGGTAAAGTAAGAGAAAAAAACTTGGATGAATTGTTGAGTTTAGACTATGGAGGGTGGTTCTCTCCCAAATATGAAAATTCTAAAATACCAGAATTTTCTAAAGTTTTGGATAAATATAATAATGTAAATTTTGTAATTGAAATCAAAGGGTCTGATATTGAACTTGTTCCAAGGGTTTTAGAGCTTATATCTAAGAGTGACTATTGGAGAGATAAAGTTTTTAAATCTAAGCAAAAAAGCCCCAAAATCATATTTTGTTCTTTTTTACCAAAACAAATAGAAATTTTAAGAAATTTTTCTAATGATATTGTAATAGGATTCCTTGTAAAAGATTTGAATGATAGGGTAGTCCAATTTGCTAAAAGCCATAATCTTGATGGGATTTTCCCATATTATAAATTGCTCAATAAAAAAGTCGTTGAAAATTTAAAAAAACAAAACTTTATAATCAGTTCTTGGGGATTCCAAAATATTCAAGATGTAAAAAAAATATCAGATCTAAATATTGATGGAATAACGGTAGATTGGCCTGATGAAATTTAGAAAAATTCTTTATATGGCTCAGAGTCAATTGGTGTATACTCTGATGGCGGAAACTCCTTTAAAGCTTCTTCATCAATATCAGTACCCCATCCAGATCCAGTAGGCGGGGCTGTAAAACCATTTTCTATAACGATATTATTAGTTAATACTTTTTTATAACCATCTAGAAAGCTTACAAATATTTCTTGTTTATAGCAATTTGGGATACTCATATCAAGGTGAAGACTTGCTACAGTTGAAATAGGCCCATTAGAATTGTGTGGCGCTACGCTAACATAGTATGTTTCAGCTGCTGAAGAGATCTTTTTTAACTCTGATAATCCACCTGCGTGACAAATATCTGGTTGAATTATAGAAATTGATTTTTGTTCAAAAAGTTTCTGATATTCCCATCTATTATAAAGCTGTTCCCCTGTAGAAATAGGGATATCAGTTTTACTTGCTAATTTACCTAAGACATCTAAATTATCAAATTGAACTGGTTCTTCAACCCAAGAAATATCAAAAGGTTTAAGTTTATTCAAAACTTTAATTGCACTTCCATAATCTAATCTTGCACGAATGTCGATTCCAATTTGGGTGTTATTTCCGACAGTATCTCTAACTGCTTTAACTAACTCTACTCCATAGTTCAAGTTTTCATTTTCAATGCTATATTTTCCTATAAAAGGATAAAACTTAAGACATTTATAACCACTTTTAATAACATCTTCAGCAGCTCTAGAATGTTCTTTTGGAGTTTTTAATCCTTCAAACCATCCATTTGCATAAACAGGGATTTTTTCTCTTACTTTACCACCTAATAATTCATAAACCGGAACATCAAGGGCTTTTGCTTTTATATCCCATAATGCTAGGTCAATAGCACTTATAGCACTCATAGTTACAGCTCCGCCAGTCCATGTAACTCTTCTATATAATGAGTTCCATATAAATTCTATTTGAAAAGGGTCTTTGTCAATTAAAAATTTACCAAAATCTAATATTTCTGATTCTAAAGCAGCATCTTTGTATTGTAAGCTTCCCTCGCCAATTCCATAAATACCTGAATCTGTGTAAATCTTAACAAAAAGCCAATTATTTGTTTCTGACTTATGCCAAGCTGGTGAAGACATCTTAAAAACTTTGATATCAGTAATTTTCATTCTTAAATTTGTCCTTTATAATTTTTATTTTACATTAAAATTTTCAGTTGATCAGGATAGCAGATAAAAAATAATAAACCCCACTAAGAATGCAGTAGAGCTAATTATTGATGAAAAAAATATAAATTTCAACCTAGGGTTATTATCAAACTTATTTCTTGTTATTCTTTCTAAAATATATGCAATTCCAATCATTATTAAAAAGAATAAAACTATTTTATATCTAATCATTTTAAATAAATAATTTTACTGAATTTGTTATTATGATATCAACGTTATACATTTCAAAAGTTTATGGAACATGAAGTTTTAGAAATCTCTGGAGTTTTTTCAGCTATTTTAGTAGGATTTTTACTTGGGCTAAGACACTCTATCGATGGAGATCATATTGTCGCTATATCTACTTTATCAAGAGATTTTAATAAGTATATTAAAAACTTATGGATAGGTATTTCGTGGGGTTTGGGGCATTCAACTCCACTAATATTAATTGGTATATCTGTATTGTTATTTAAGGATATATTTTATGATATATATGAACCTATCTCTTTATACTTTGAGATTTTAGTTTCTGTAATGTTGATATTTTTGGGAATTCAAGTCTTTTGGAAATTATATAAAGGTAATCTGCATATTCATATACACGATCATGATGGAGTAAGTCATACTCATTTACACAGCAATCATATACATGACCAAAAATCTAATGAACATAAAACAGATCATGGCCATAATTTTTTTTCCGATTATATGCCTTTTTTTAGGCAAAAATCTTATTTGATTGGTTTTGTACATGGTTTAGCTGGAAGTGCAGCGGTACTATTAGCAATTTTACCTACAAGCCCAACCTTTACTTCAGGGATCTTGTATTTATTTTTCTTTTGTATTGGAACTATAATTTCAATGTCCTTCATGACATTGCTCTTTTCAGCTCCTTTTAGGGTTAAATCGGATTCAAGAATCTTTGAAAATTCACTCATTTCATTAGCGGGAACACTCAGTGTTATTTTAGGATTAATGCTTGGTTCAGATTTGATTTTTGGGTCTGAGTTTACCAGTTTTCTATGGTACTAAATTTTAATTTCTGATATCTGAGAAGCTCCTTCAAGAAAAGATGATCTGAAGTGTATTCCCCATTTCCTATTAATTTTAGTCATTATCCAAAGAGTTTGGAAATTATGGTACTCTTCTCCATTTTTATTTCTTCTAGATTGATGTATCAGGAGGTGAACTTTCTCTTCTTGTGATTGAACTGCCTTAATATCTAAAGTTACTGTATGATCCCATCCTTCTTTTTTTAATTTTTTTGTCTGAATATCATAACCTTTTAAAAATTCTTTCTCATTTTTAAAAACAGAAAATTTATTTTGCCATAACCTTATGTGAGGAAAGTGCAAACCTTCAATGGTTATTTTTTTATCTCTTTTATTAAATCCTTCTTCGTTCCAATTAAGTGCTGCTGTAATAGCTTCTTTCTCATATGGTTTCATAAAAAATCCTTCAAAAGTTCTTTTTTTGAATATTATCATTAAATAATATTTTATTTATTCAATTTGTCTTAATTTAGGGTCGAGTCGATCTCTGAACCAGTCTCCTAGAAAATTGAGAGAAAATACAACTAATACTATTAAACTTAAAGGAATATAAGTTTGGTATCGATACTGATAATTTCCATCCCAGTATCCCCAATTCCAATACTCTACAGAAAGTTTTATAATATTTCCCCATGCTGTCCAATGCCTAGGAATAGCAATTTCAAAGAAACACAATACAGCCTCTAAAGAAATTATTAAAGAACAATTAAAGGTAGCAATTACTAAAATGTCATTTAAATGCGCAGGAAGTATGTGCCTTGTAAAAATTCTATATGAACTAGCTCCTGAAACTATAGCAGATTTAATATATTCATCATTTCTAATACTTAATGTTTTTGCTCTTATTATTCTTACAAAGTTTTGCCAAGTAAAAAGAATTAATATTAATGCAAATACCCAAATATTATTACCCAAAATTAAAGTTGTCATTATAGCGATAAGAAGTATAGGAATTACACTGGTTATATCTACTATTCTTTGAATTATTTCATCTATAACCCATTTATAGTTTGGTTTAAATGCGCACCATCCAGCAATAATACCCAGACTAGTTCCTAACAAGCTTCCCGCTACCCCTGTAAGTAACATAAGACTCAAGTTCCATCTTGCTCCATATATCAATCTAGAGAAATAGTCTCTTCCTATGGTGTCAGTTCCTAAGAGATACAATCCACTTGGCCACCAGGGCCATTTTTTTGTATCTTCTCTTATAACTCTTAGATCTAAAGAAATAATATCATTTTGACGATCAACTATATCTTCATTGGCAACAAAATCTATATAACCAATGCTTCCTTTTTTATAGATTTTTACATAATCAATATTTGGGCGAGGACATTCATTTTGAGATAAACCAAGACAGTTTGAAAATTCATCAAAAATAATTTCATCTAAATAATTACCATTTCTATTTACATCAACAAAACTGGTCTTAGGGCCAAGTTTAAATTCGATCGAACCTTTTGTTCCTTTAGTTAATGTTTTTTTTTCGATATTAGGATCTTCTTGCTCTAATAATTGTTGCCACCTAGGTTTTTGACTTATTTGATTAGATGATTTAATGAGGTCATAATTTTGTATATTAAATTTCCCACTAACTATTCCTGGAGTTTGAAGCCTTGCTCTTGTATCGGCTACATAAGGATTATAAGGAGCAATTATAGGGGCAAACAATCCTAGTAAGCTAATCAGAAATAAAAACCCAGCAGAAAATAAAGGATACTTAAAAAATATATGAATAAATTTTTTTATGTATTTCAATTATTTAAGAATTTTATGTATATTAAGATTAGTTTAGTATAACAAAGAGACTTTTCAATTATTTTTCTGTTTTAGTTTGCAATGTTTCTTTTAGTTTAGAATAATATAAAACAACTTATTACAAAGGATTTTTATTAAAATGAATTGGTACAAAGGTAATTTACACACTCATTCAACTAATAGCGACGGAGATTCAGCACCAGAACATGTTGCTAGTTGGTATAAAAACAACCAATACGACTTTTTGGTTTTATCTGATCATAATCATTTGACTATTTTGGATGAAGCAAATAGTAATGAAAATCAGTGGCCTTTGTTAGTACCTGGAGAAGAAATAACTATAAGAGAAATAAATGGAACTCCAGCTGCTTTACATATAAACGGGATAGGAATAAAAAAACTCATATCCCCAGGCTCATATGAAAGTAATCTAGATGGGATAAATGATGTTGTAGAAAAAGTTAATTCTCAGGGAGGTTTGGCTAGTATAAATCATCCAAACTATCAATGGTGGGTGTCAGCAGATGACATAAAATATTCGAAAAATGCTTGGGCTTTTGAAGTATTTAATGGTCATATGCACTCAAATAATGAAGGTTCTCTTCATTCATTATCTACTGAAGAAATCTGGGATGATATTTTATCTTCAGGTAAATTAATTTATGGAGTTGCTAGCGATGATGCACATCATTTTACAGAAGAATTTTCGTCACACAGATCAAATCCCGGAAGGGGATGGATCTATGTTAAATCAAAATCTCTTACGGTAGAAGAAATTGTTAAATCAATGAAAAAAGGAGATTTTTATTCTTCAACTGGAATAGAACTTGAAAAATTGGAAGTTTCTAAATCAAAGATATATTTGAAAATCAAAAAAAGACCTCCAAATGAGAAGCAAAAATATACCATAAAGGTAATTCATGATTCTGGGTTAGTTTTTTTTGAAAAAGAAGATGATGAAATTGAAATCAAAACAGAAGGAATGAAAAAATATTTTAGAGTTGTTATACGCTCTTCAGAAGGAACTAATGCTTGGATTCAACCAATTTTCCTTTGATCTGAAATATCGTGAATTGTATATGTATTTTCATCAGAAATTTTAAACCAAGTTTCTCTATCTATAATTTCTCCTAATTGGTTTTTATAGATAATTTTATAATCTTTTATTTCTAATGATTTTCTTTTTTGGTACATAATTAAATTTTTAGGGACTTATAATTATTTCAAATCTAATTCAAAAAAGAAAATTATATGTCATTATTATTTGATTTCACCTGTTTCATATAGATGCTTTAAAGCTGTATATTCTATTGACTTATCATCTTCAAAAACCCAAATGATTTTTGGTGAAATATATTTGTGGAATTTACTAATAATCTCTTTTTTGTTGATTTTATTTGATTCTTTACTTTTAGAAAGAATAGTTCTTATTTCTTTAAACTCACTTTGAGTTAATTTAAATAATTTTTCAGCGTGAATTAATCTTTTATTAGTTTGATCTGTAACGATCATTCCTTCAAGGTGTAAATTTAATCTTTCATCTTGAATATAGTTAGTTAATATTTGAAAATCTAATTCTAATTCTTTTATGCAATTATTTAGAAAGTTGAAATCCAATTGATTATCTTTTCTATTTAGATGCTTAAAAAAATCCTCTACCCCTGAAATAATCTTTTGTTTAAAATTAGGGTGATTCATTAAGAAAGAAATAACAAATAGATTTTATTCAGCCTTGCCTCTTGATTCATTAACTTTTAGAGGCCTGCCTTCTAATTCATGCCCTTCAAGTGCTTCTATTGCTTTTGCAGCAGCAGAATCATCATCCATTTCTACAAATCCAAAACCTTTAGACCTATTTGAGTCTTTGTACTTTATTACTTTTGCACTTTCTACGTCGCCATATTCTGAAAATAGCTCCTCTAATTCCTTATCATCTACCGCCCAAGGGAGGTTTCCTACATAAATATCCAATATAAATTTCCTTCTTTTACTGATTGCACCATTAAATTAGAACATTTTTTTAAAAAAAAATACATATAAATTGACTCATTTTTTCAAAGAGAACTGATAATTACTAACAAAAATGACTATGTCTTGTCAGTTCTACTTTTTGATTATAAAACAGAGTTTATTAAACTATGAAATTTACTGTCTTATTCTTAAGTTTTATTAAATAATTTGTTGTTTTAATAAGACAATTTTTTTAAATTTATTGAATTGAACAGATCAATTGTAGAAAATTAAATAGAGAACCGATACTAAGTCCCTCAAGATCGGTTCTCTATTTAATTTCTTTTTATCCAATTTATCTTATTGATATTTTTTGATGTTAAATATTGGTTAGTTTTAGAGAAGGGTTTGCTTCCAAAAAAACCTCTATGTGCTGAAAGTGGAGATGGATGAGGAGAACATATTACTAAATGTTTATCATCATCTATATAATCAGTTTTTGACTGAGCAAATTTTCCCCAAAGAATAAATACTAAATTACTTTTTAATTCATTCAACTTTTTAATGACTTGATTTGTAAAAATATCCCATCCTATTTTGGAATGAGATAATGGTTTATTTTCTTCAACTGTTAAAGTTGTATTTAGTAAAAATACCCCTTGCTCAGCCCAGAATTCTAAATTTCCGTTAGTTTTGTCCAATTCTATTTTTAGATCATTTTCTAACTCTTTATATATATTTTTCAAAGATGGAGGTAAGGGTATTGTGTTTTGAACAGAGAAACTAAGGCCATGAGCTTGTCTTGGACCATGATAAGGATCTTGTCCTAAAATGACCACTTTAACTCGATCAAAATCACATAGCTTGAAAGCATTAAATATTAGAGATTTACTAGGGTATATTTTTTTATTTTTACTATATTCACTATTAAGAAATTCTTTTATTTTAGCCATATATGACTTTGAAAATTCTGGTTCTAGTAACCTTAACCAACCATTAGGTATTTCTATTTTTTTATCCAACTTTACTTTAGGTACTTATTAAGTTTAGTTTTTAAAATTCCTATTGTAAGCAAAGAAGCTGCAATAGCTTTAATAATATCTCCTATCAAAAAAGGATAGACAGCTTGAGAAAACAACTTGCCATCTTCTGGCCAACTGAAATTAAAAATTGACAGCCAAATAATTGCAGGGATATATACAATAAGGGTACCCATTATATATGCCCAAATACTTTTCGATTCATTTAATCCTTTGTTTATAAAGTACCCAACTGAAGTTGATGCAAATACAAATCCAATTATATATCCACCTGTAGCGCCTGTAGAATACTGAAAACCTCCATTCCCTCCTTGAAATAACGGAATTCCTGCTAAACCTAAAATAACGTATGATAAAGAAGTTCCAAGTCCCCATCTAGGCCCTAATAGCCCTCCCATTAATAAAATTCCTAAGGTTTGAAACGTTATGGGTACAGGATTATCAGGTAAAAAGAATCTAATTTGTGCAAACACACCAGTAAAAATGATCAATGAAATAGAAAATGATAATTTTACAATTGTACTTTTATCTATATAAAGCAAAGGATTCGTTTTTAGTCTTTGATGATTATTATTAATTGTTTAACTCCTAATTTATTAACTATGAATATAATAACTAAAAAGCATACAAAATCTATCTTAAATAACTAGCAAGTTTATCATTTAGAAGGTCTCTTTTAATGCTTTTTCTATTCTTGATCTGCCTTCCTACCTCAATTCTTAGTTTAGCCAAATTAGTTTTAGAATTTGTCCAGAAGTCTAAAAATAATTCAGGTAGTGAAGAAGTAATATCTTTCTCTATTTTTGGAACTAATGTTATTCTTTTTTTTATGGGTAAATTTGATGATCTGAGAATTGTTTCAGGATCTATAAACTCTCCTTCATTATCCATAGTGTGAAAAAAGTCTAAATATTTGTTTAGTGATACATTGTAGGATTTTATTTCTTTTGTCAATATATTCTTTATAACTTGATAGGATTCTTCTCCACTAAAATCTAACTCTTTGCATAGCTTAGAAAAATAGTAAATTAATATTTCTTTATTCATTATGAAGCTTAGACTAAAAATCTCTTCAAGGGTTGGGTTTATAGAAAATAGGGGAGTGGTTTTTGCAAATAGATATCCTATTTGTTTATCTAAAAGTTCTTGGCTAAAGGTAGGGTAATATTTAAATTTCTTATTTGTAGATAGAAAAATTGAAATAAAAGCAGCTATTTTCATAATATTTTTTTCTTCTACAAGCTCTCTTTCTCCATTTATAAATCTATAAAATTCTCTTTCGTTTACTTTAAATTCATTTAAAAAATAATCTTTTATTTCAAGGGATTCATCATATAAATATTTAAATGCACTTGATTGGCATGAACCTATGATTATTTTTTTTAATTTATTTTTATTTACTTTTATTTTCTCAATCTGCTTGTCACCTATAAATTCAACAGGATAAAGTAAAGCTAAGCCTTTTATAGCACCTCTTATGTTTCTTCTTGACACTTTACCATCAATCTTTGATTCAACGGTCTCAATAACTTGCCTGTAATTTGCAACTTCTCCTAAAGATGCAGCTACTAATACTCCCATGCATTGAACGTACTCTTTTTTTTCATGAGTGCTTCCAAAGTTAATAATACCTTTCTTGAATGAAAATAATGTTTTTTTATTGCTCATAAGGGAACCTGAAATTGTCTTTTTTTTATTTAACTAATATAAATAATACCAAATTTATTTGTCAAAAATATATATATTCTTATGCAAATTTTGTCAAAAAAAATGATAAAAAGACATTGATGTTCTAATTCTTTTATATGAGTTTTAAAGGTATATGAGGATTTTTTCACGCCAAACGCTTTTAAAGTTATAGATAATGATTTATTATAAGAATTGAACTAATTTATTCAAATTCTAAGATATTAAGAGGATATTTATGAGACTGTTGTCATGGAATGTAAACGGTATAAGGGCTTGTATAAAGAAAGGTTTTGAATCTTTTTTTTACGACGTTGATGCTGATATTTTTTGTATACAAGAGACTAAAGCATCTGACAGTCAAGTTGAATTGACAACTCCAGGCTATACTCAATTTTGGAATAGTGCTGAAAAAAAAGGATACTCAGGTACCCTTGTTTTTTCTAAAAAAGAACCAATTGATTCGATTTATGGTTTAGGTATTGATAAACACGATAATGAAGGTAGGGTAATTACATTAGAATATGAAAATTTTTTTCTTGTAAACGTATATACCCCCAATTCGAAAAGAGATCTTTCAAGATTAGATTATAGAGAAAATGAATGGGATATTGACTTTTTAAAACATGTTATAGAACTGGAAAAAATAAAGCCTGTAATTTTTTGTGGAGATCTTAATGTAGCTCATAAAGAAATTGATTTAAAAAACCCTAAACCAAATGTAAGAAATGCAGGATTTACTTCAGAAGAGAGAAAAGGTTTTGACAATATAGTAAATTATGGATTTATAGATACCTTTAGACACTTTAATTCTGAAGGTGATAATTATACTTGGTGGAGTTATATGGGCGGAGCTAGATCAAGAAATGTTGGATGGCGTATCGATTATTTTTGCACATCTAAAATTTTAAACTCAAAGCTATCAGATGCAAAAATTTATTCTGAAATATTAGGTTCAGATCATTGTCCAGTTAGTATAGAAATTGATATCTAGGAATAATTGATTTGAATAATTTATCTCAAGAAAAGTCAGAGTATTTGTTGCAACATTCTACTAATCCAGTGGAGTGGTATCCATGGGGGGATGAAGCTTTCAAGAAAGCAAAAAAAGAAGATAAACCTATATTTTTATCTATTGGTTATTCTAGTTGTCATTGGTGTCATGTAATGGAAAAAGAATCTTTTGAAGATATGGAAACTGCAGAAATTCTTAATAAAAATTTTGTTTCTATAAAGGTTGATAGGGAAGAACGACCTGATATTGATTCAATCTATATGGCGTCAATTCAAATGATAAGTGGCAGTGGAGGTTGGCCTGCTTCTATTTTTATGAATGCAGAAGGAGTGCCTTTCTATGCAGGAACTTACTTCCCAAAATTTGATAAGCATAATATTCCTGCCTTTAAGTCGGTATTAGCAAAAATAATTGAAATTTATCAAACTAATAGAATTAGTGTTGATGACCACTCTAAAGTTGTTTTTGAAGGTTTGAAAAATTTATTTCAAAATTCTCAGAATAAAAAAAGTCAAATAAATAATCTTTATTCTAAAATAACCTCTCAGTTAAAAGATTCATTTGATTTTGAAAAAGGAGGTTTTGGGGATTATCCTAAATTTCCAGAAACATCTAAGATAGAAATTTTATATTTACTAGGTAAGAAAAATAGTTCAAATGAATTTTATAATATGGCTCAACTTTCTTTAGGGTCTATGATTAATGGAGGTATATTTGATCAATTATCTGGCGGCTTCTCTCGATACTCAACTGATAGAGATTGGAAAATTCCTCATTTTGAAAAAATGCTTTACGACAATGCCCTTATATTGAATCTTTTATGCATCTCTTTCAAAGTAACAGAGAATGAGAATATAAAAAAAACTATTTATATGACTATTAATTATTTATTAGAAGAAATGAAGTCAGAAGAAAATCTTTTTTATTCAACACAAGATGCTGATTCAGATGGTAAAGAAGGAGAATTTTATATTTGGGACTATACTGAAATCAAAAAAAACATTTCATCTGAAAATTTTAACATCATCAAAGATTATTGGAACTTAACTGAAGAAGGCGATATAGATGATAAGAATATTTTATATGTAAATCAATCGATAGACGAAATATCAAAAACAAAAAATATTTCAAAAACCAAAGTTGAAAAAATAATTGATGATTCAAAAAATCAACTTATAAAGATTAGAAATAAAAAAATAAAACCAAATACAGATAATAAATTTATCACTTCATGGAATGCACTTTTGATTTCTTCTTTATGTAATACATATAATGTGACAGGCGAATCAAAATTTTTAGCTCAAGCAGTAAAATCCTCAGAATCTATAATGGAAAATTTTATAGAAAATAAGAATTTATATCATACTAAAAATAATAAAATTTCTTTTTTAGAAGATTACTCTTATTTTACCAATGCTTTATTTGACCTTTACAACTCATCTCAATCATCTAAATGGTACAATCTAGCTAAAAATTTCTGTGAAGACACTATTAGCTTGTTTTGGAGCTCAAAAGACAAAATATTTTATGACACTGTAGAGTCAAATGATCTTATAATCCGTCCCAAAGGTTTTTTTGATCCTATGATTCCAAATTCTGCTGCAATAGCAGCCCAAAATATCTATAAATTGTATAGATATTCCAATGATATAAAATACCTGAATATAGTAGGAGAATCTATGGAATCTGTTTCTGGTTTAATTGATAAGAGCCCACTTGATCTTCCTTCTTGGTTCAAACTATATTATCTAATGGAAGAAGATAATTCAGAAATTTTTATTTCTGGTAATAACAATGAAAGATTTTATAAAGAATCTTTAAAATTTCTTCTATCTTCATATCTACCAAATACAATTATTGTTTCTGAAGATCCTTATGATGAAAACTTTTATTTACCAATAATGGAAGAAAGATTAAATGATAAAAAAAGTAAAATTTATATTTGTAAAAATTATGTATGCGATTTACCTATAGATAACATGAAAGATTTAAATGAAAAAATAGATAACGTAAAAGGAGCCTATAAATCAAAATAGTACTAATTGAACCAGAGATACCCCATAATACAGGGAACATAATAAGGCTATGCGTAAATATAAACGCAGAGCTACACCTTGTTCAACCTTTAGGCTTTACTTTAGATGATAAAAATCTTAGAAGAGCTTCATTGGATTATTTTGATTTGTCAAAAGTATTTATTCATGAAAAATTTGAAGATTTTTTAGGGGAAAATAAAACTGGTGTTTTTTTAACTGATACCCAAGCTAAAAAAAATTATACAGAATGCAGTTTTAATATGGCTGATACATTTGTATTTGGTTCTGAAAGCAGAGGAATAAACAAATCGATTCTTAATAAATTTGATGAAGAAAAAAAAATATATATTCCAATGTATCCTAATATAAGATCAATTAATATTTGTAATTCTGTATCTATAATCGCCTATGAGTGCCTAAGGCAAAATAATTATAAATTCTGATTATTTGATAGGTGAGAAATCTGAAGCCATTACTATTTTATTTTCCATATACAATGGAGGCTTGGCACTAGATTTAGGCGGCCATCCTATTGAACTGAATTTTTCCCTTGCTTCAGTTCTGTGTTGAAGACTTTTATATGCCCAGATGTGCATATATTTATTAAGATCTCCTATTTCAGAAACAAATGCACCTACTAAAGGAGCAAGCTTCTTTCTTGCTTCAATTTTTTCTTCCCATGCTGGAAGCATTTTTTCAATTTGATTTGGTTCAAATGTATAAATTCTCATTTCGAAAAAAGGGCCTATTTCTTTTTCTCTAAATTTAGGGCTGAATGGTACTGGTAACCAAATTTCTGAATTCATTTTTACCATATAATCTGCTGTATCTGGAGGCCAGAGCTTTTTTTCTATAGCTTCTTTTCGAGATTTATTCCTATGGTCAATACTTTTATATGGCCAAACATGGATTATTTGATTTAATGGACCAATTTCTGTAAACCAAAATGCTCCTATCTTAGATATTTTATTTCTTCCATCTATTTTTGCTTTGAATTTTTCCAATACAGTAGGAAGTGAACCTGTTTTTATTTGATAAGTTCTAAATTCATATATCATTTTTTTACCTCAAAAGAGTAAGTAGGATTTAAAAGAAAAGGTTACAATAAAATAAAATGAAAGTATAGGAGTAAAAAATTGTCCGAATCCTCAATTTTTAAAAGAAGAAGTTCAGTAAATTTTAGTCCAATAGATTTATCAAATGAAGATATAGAGCTGATTATGAAGGCTTCTATATGGGCACCTTCATCGAGAAACAGACAGCCCTGGAGAATTATTGGAATAAAAAGGGATTCAAATAAATTTAATTCAATTGTTGCCTCCATGTCTACAGGAAATCAAGAATGGGCGATAAATTCTAGCTTGATTATTATATTTTGCAGCAATGAAGATAAAGATTTTTCCCCAAAATCTTTTTTAGAAATAGGATTTGCTGGGCAAAATGCTATGCTTCAAGCAACAGAGTTAGGCCTTGAAACACATCCCATAGGTGGATGGGATGAAGAAAAAGTTAAAATTGTTTCAAAGATTCCCATAGATAGCAAAGTAGCTTTTATACTTGTGGTAGGAAAACAAGGCATTGTTTCATCTCTTTCAAAAGAACTAGAAGAAAAAAATAATAAAGCAAGAGAAAGAAACCCTTTAGGTAAGAATTTTAATTATGATGTTTGGGGAAAAGACTTTTAGTCTCCAATGCTAGAGATTAGCAATTCAATAGCTGATTTGTAACTTTTTTCTCCGAACCCTTGAACTGTCCCTAAAGCTACAGGAGCAATTAATGACTTTTGTCTCCAACTTTCTTTTCTTGAATAAATATTTGACATATGTACTTCAACACATGGATATTCAACAGATTTAATAGCATCATGAAGAGCAGTGGAAGAGTGAGTAAGGGCACCTGCATTAATCACACATCCATCTACTTTATTATTATTTTTGTGCATGAAATCTAATATTTCACCTTCATGATTACTTTGAAAGAATTCTAGGTTTAAGTTAGGATTATTTATATTTTTCACCAAATCAGAATTTATTTGTTCTAGTGTCCTAGTTCCATAAATATCTGTTTCTCTTTTGCCTAACATATTTAGATTAGGACCGTTAATTATTAAAATTTCTAATTTTTTACTCATAAAGCCATAAATTTATTTATTTTTTTATATATTGTATTATTATCAAAAAAAATCTTCCAAAGAAAAAAAATACTAATTCTAATAATTATGGAGAGGTTAAAATGAACTTAGTTCAATTACAATTTGAAAATAAATCTAGGGCAGTTGGAATAATAAATGAAAATAAAATAATTAATTTAACTGCTAAAGATATCCGCTTAAATACAACTTATAAAGTTTTAGAAAAGGTTATTAACGAGTCTTTGGATTTAGAAGGGTTTTTACAAGAACAAATTAAGGATTCTACTGAATTTAATTTCAATTATGACGAGTTATTGGAAACCCCAAGTAATTTTGGAGTAAAAATTTTACCTCCTTTAGATCACCCTGATCCTTATAGGCTTTTTATTTCAGGGACTGGTTTGACTCATACTGGATCTGTTAAATCTAGGGATATGATGCATAACGAAAATGACGAGAAAAAGGATGAGACAGATTCAGCAAAAATGTTTCAGATGGGATTAAAAGGAGGAAAACCTACAGAAGGAAAAATTGGAGTAGCGCCTGAATGGTTTTATAAAGGTAATGGATTTAATCTAAAAGGGCACAAGGAAAATTTGCTTTTGCCAGATTTTTCTTTAGATGGAGGAGAAGAACCAGAAGTAGTAGGTTGTTATTTTATAGATAAAGATAGAAATCCCGTTAGAGTTGGGTTTTCCTTAGGAAATGAATTCTCTGATCATGAGACAGAACAAATAAATTATTTATACCTTGCTCATTCTAAATTAAGGAATTGCTCAATTGGGCCTTCATTAAATACTTTGTTGAATTTTTCAGATATTACTATAAGCTGTGATATCAGCAGAGATGGTAAAAAAATTTATGAAAGTGGTGAATTGAAATCAGGCGAAGAATATATGTCTCATAGCTTATCCAATATGGAATATCATCATTTCAAATATGATTTACATAGAAATCCAGGGGATGTGCATCTGCACTTTTTTGGAACTAGCCAATTGTCTTATTCTAGTAGAGATTGGAAATTTAAATCAGGAGATAAAATTTCTGTTTTTTCTAAAGAATTTGAAGGAAAACTAGAAAATATAGTGAAAAAATCAGTAAAGAACAATTTCAAAATCAAGAAAGTCTAAATTTTGCTTAAAAAATTTAATTTTATTGATAAGTTTTATTTAACTGGTTTTGCGTTATTAATTCCTACCTCAATAAACTTATCAATAACTCAATTTTTATCCCCAATCTTAAATGCCATAATGGGCAGATCAGACAACCCCGAATTATCAATTAGTGCATTTTCTATAGCTGTTTCTATTTTGTTTTTAATTGCTTTGCCAAATTTAAGAATTCAGCAACTTACTATTGTTTATTACAGGAACTTCAACAAATTAAAGATTCATTTTTTTGTTGTATTATTATCTTTAATCTGCCTATTTATTTCCGTTTTTATTATTTTCACTCCTATGTCTGCATTTTTTTTAGAAAATATTTTTGCAACAAAAGGAGAACTAAGAAACAGTGTTGAAGAATGTTTGAAGTTAGGTTTTTATATTCCTTTATTACTAATATTTAAAATGCATTTTTATGCTATATCTATAGTTTCTTCTCGATCGTCATTAATTTGGATAGGTACTATTTTTGGATTTATTTGTGCATGTTTGTTTGCAACTGTTTTTTATGTTTTAGATTATGAAGGTTATAAATTAGGAATGTTGGCATTCACTCTTTCTTTACTTTTTGAAACTTTGTTGATTTTTTTTCTTACAAGAAATTATTTGTTTGATAAGTCAGATTTATTTTCTAAAGATATATTTTTAGTAGGTGATTTATTTAAATTTTTTATCCCCCTTTTATTTGCAGCATTTATCCCTGCATTTACAATGCCTGCAATAAACGCATGTTTAACTAGATTAGATAACCCAGAAATTTCTATTTCGGCTGTGAATTTAGGCTTTGGGATTTTTGGAGCAGTATCTTTTACTATTAATGGATGTCAATCAACTATTTTGTCATTAATTTCAAATGGTTATAAATATACAAAAATAAGAGAATTTTCATATTTTGTTGGTTTCCTTACTTTACTATTTTGCAGTTTGATAGCTTGGATAAATCCTATAAATGAATTTATTTTTATAAAATTATTCAATTTAGATGGCAGTTTATTTAAAAGTACATTATTAGTATTTAAATTATTGTCATTTTTGCCCCCATTTCTTGTGATGGAGCAATTATATGTAGGGATAATAATGCATTCCAAATCAACAAATCCAATTATATATATAAATATATGTAGATTTTTAGTATTAATTATCACATTAGGTACTGGTATATTGATATTTAAGAATTTTGAGAGTTATGGTGCTATAGTTGGTGGATCAGCTTGGTCATTAACATTATTTTTTGAAGCTATATTTGCTTGGTTCTTTGCAAGAAATATAGTTAAGCCTTGAAAACTATTTATAATTGTCTGAAAGTTTAATCTATGTTTAAAAATATATTTGGAGGTCAAAATAAAGATTCAGTTGAATCTTTAAGTGACGAGAAAAAGAGAGCGATTACTGGTTGGTGTATGTATGATTGGGCCAACTCTGCTTTTTTCACTTCTGCAGGAACGGCAATTTTTCCAATATATTTTGTTGTGGCTTTTCAAGCTACTTTTGGAAGCAGAGCAGAGATATTTGGGATAACTTTTTCGGGCTCGTCACTTTGGGCATTAGGTGTTTCTATGTCAGCTCTTTTTGTTGCGTTGTCTAGCCCTATTTTAGGTGCAATTGCAGATACAAAGCCATTGAAAAAAACTTTTTTAAAATATTATATGATAATAGGAGTTCTTTTCACTATAATTAGCTTTTTTTCAGTTTATGTAGCAAATTCATGGGCCTGGTTAATAGGTTGTTATTTTATCGCTAATATAGGTGCAGCAGGGGCAAATGTTTTTTATAATTCTTTACTGCCAAGCTTAGCTCCAAGTAAGTATGCAAGCGAAATTTCTACTAAAGGTTATGCATATGGATATGTTGGTGGAGGGTTACTGCTTTTATTACATTTAATTCTAATTCAAGGAGCTAGCATATACTTAGAATCTTCTGCGGTAGATTTAGTTACAAGGCTTTGCATAGTATCTGTTGGAATATGGTGGTTTGGGTGGTCTATTTGGACTCTAAAAACTGTTCCTGAACCTGAAATAGAAAATGAAATACAAAATAGTAGTGTTTCAGAAATTATTTTTTCAGCATTTTCTAGACTAAAGCAAACGTTTTCTGAAATCAGAAAATTTAAATATCTATTTACTTTTTTAATTGCTTTTTATATTTTTAATGATGGTGTTCAAACTGTATTATCTGTTGCAGGAGCATATGGTGCAGATGTGTTAGGTGTAGATCTGTTATTTAATATGATTACAATTCTAATAGTTCAGTTTGTTGCAGCTCCCGGGTCTGTTTTATTTGGATGGCTAGCTAATAAGTTTGGGACTAAAGAAGCATTAGTATTAGCTCTTTCAGGTTGGATTTTAATAATAATTTTTGTGTTGGGTTTTGCTCCTTTAAAGCTTACAAAAGATTCTGATTACGATTATCAATTTACATATAATCAATCTAATAGTGAATATCAATTAGTAGATTCACCTGAATTTTCTTCCACTGAAGAAAATATAGATATTATTGCTTGGAAAGATAATTTTCATATAGAAAAAGGCAAATCGATTAAAACAAGCGAATTGGATTTATTTATTGATTCAATTTCTAATGAACCTACCAGTGCCTTTTCTGTAGTTGTTATAGGAGGAGATTTGGATTCTACTAAAGCTATTAGTCAAAACCATTCCTCAAGTTTATCCGATAATTGGATTGATCTTTGGCCTAAATTCTTAAGAGATGTTTTATGGCAACCATTAAATATTCAAATTGGTTTTCAGTGGTTGCTATTGGGATTATTTAGTGGATTAGTTTTGGGTGGAAGTCAAGCTTTAGCTAGAGCCTGCTTTTCTATGATGACTCCATTGAAAAAATCTGCAGAGTTTTTTGGGTTCTATGCATTCACAATGAAAGCATCTTCAGTGATAGGCCCTCTAATCTATGTTATAGCTGTAAATTCAAGTAATCAAAAATTGGGAGTATTGATTATTTGGGGCTTGATTGTTGTTGGAACTATTTATCTTTCAACTATAAATGTTCAAAAAGGTGTATTAGTGGCTGAAGAAGAAAATAAAAAGTAGTTATTCAGAATATTCGTATTTTCTAACTCCTGATATTGCATACCAAATAATTAGAACAACAAAAATTGAAACAACTCCACCTATAATTATAGTATTGCCTGCTCCAATATAATCAGACATTATTCCTACTTCCCATTTACCAATACCATTTGCACTCATAGCTGCAAGGGAATGCGCAGCGCTTGCTCTGCCTCTCATATTATCTGGAGTAGTAAGTTGAACAATTGTTTGCCTCATTGTCATTCCAACGGCATCAGCTGCTCCTAAAGCGATTAATGCAAAGATGCCTATCCAAATAGATGTAGACCAACCAAATAGAATAAGGAAGAATCCATATAATAAAGTTGCATAAAGGACTATGACTCCTTTTTTTCTAATTTTATGTAAATTCATTACTAGTAAGCTTCCTACTATGGATCCAACTGCATTGAAAGCTGTTAGTATAGCAACCGCATCTCTACCTTTAGAATAAAGTTGTTTTGCAAAAATAGGAAATAATTCTCTATAGTAAGAAACCACAGTAACTCCAATATCAAGAATGTATAGCCCAGGAAGAATCGGATGAGCAATTACGTATTTAAATCCTTCAATTAGATTCCTGTGAACATTCGATGTGTCTTTAGCATCAAGAGCTTTCCCGCTTTCGCGTATGAACAAAGGAGATAAAACACTAATAAAAGCAAAAAAAGTATTTATCCAAAATGAAAGCACTAAAGATTCAACAGCTTGTTCTTTCCAAGCAAAAGAAGTAACAAAAAAAAGAAAAGGAGTAATTATTGTTCCTACTTGCCAGGTAATAGTATTCATTGCCACTGCATGAGCCAGAACATTTCTAGGAACAACTCTAGCTGTTAGAGCTGATCTTGAAGGGTTCCCGAATACACTTGTTGCAGAAAGTATTGCAGTAACTAAATACACATGCCAAATTTCTAGTATAGAAAAGTTTTCCAACAATGTCATTAATGCTATAAAAATAAAACTTGATAGTTGAGTTACAGCAATTAGTTTTTTTCTATCTAACCTATCAGCAAATACACCGCCATAAAGATTAGCTGGTATTCTTACGGCTAGCTCTATAAGGCCTAAATATGCTAGGGTAGCCCCTAATCCTGTTCTTTCATATAACCATACCCCTGTAATAATCATTCTAAGGTTCATAGTAATAGTAGCAGAAACACCAGATAGCCATAGAACTCTGTAATCATAGTATTTAAATGCTGACCAAATTCTCAGATCTAGTTCATCGGGTTTTTTATCTTGAAAATTAGAGTTCATATGAGAGATTATTATAGATGAAAAATCATATATTTCCCATTAATTTTACCCGAAATTCAATGAAAATTTATTTTCAAACAAATAATTCCCCTATTCTGCTTTTTAAAATAAATAAATAAATAAATTTTTAAAATAGCTAAAATAAATAAATAAATATTTTACTATATAAGACAAAACTAAAAATCAAGTTTTGTTTTTTTAAACTTATAAAATCATAGATTTTCTAGATCTAAACTTTGTTTCATTATTAAATTTTAATGAAATTAACGTTTTTTTTAAGATAAAGAAAATATTACTTTATCGATTCAAGCTATTTTAAAAAACAAATAATATATAAAGTTTTTTTTTGGTATTTATTTATATATATCTAAAAAAATAAATTATATAAATGATTGTTTTAATTAGAAACATTAATTATTCGTAATAAATCATTGATGCCAGAATTTTAGCATTTGCCTATAATATCCTCCATAATGCCTCTAAAATTCCTACATATGTAAAGGAGACTTATGATTATTGAAAATATGAAATTACCTGAATATTCTTTATCAGAAAGTTTAAAATTTGTTGAACCAATTGTTTTTTCAAATCTTTCGAGTATTACCAAGGACCATTTTGCTAAATTACGTTCTTTCACCTCAACAGGTGGAGCATTTAACCTTCGTCTCTCTTCCTCAAGGCTCTGGGGCCTTATTACTGATGGTAATCCATTCAAACCTACTCCTTTAGCTCGCCAAATACTTATGACTGACGATAAAGACATTAAATTCAATAAGATTTTTCAAACTTCCAAAAATTTCAATATTTTTAATAAACTCTCTAGAGATCTTAATCCTAATCCATCAATTTATGACATTTCAAGATTACTTTCAGGTCAATATGATAATAAAACTTTAAGAAAAATTAAAAATATAATTATAGATCTTAGATTTCATTCAAATAACTTTTTACCATTGAGTGATAATTTACCTCATACAAAAGATTTGAAACTGCAATTAAATGGAGTTAATATTGAAGTTGAAGAGTCTAGAGAATCTATTTTAGCAGCGATTAAGCTCCTCGAATCTCGGTTGGATTTATTCAGACTCTAGATTTTTTTTAATAGTGCTAGCTAATTTTTTATTAATATATTTTATTTTAGAGATTTCTTCTAAACTGGCTTTGCTTATATTTTCAATACTTTTAAACTTCTTTAGTAAAGCTTTACGTTTTTCAACACCAATTCCTTCAATTTGATCAAGTTTTGATTTGTGAGATTTTTTTTGTCTAATATTTCTATGATAAGTTACTGCGAATCTGTGAGCTTCATCTCTTATTCTTTGAATTAAATAAAGACCTTGAGATGATTTATCAAGAATAATCCCTTCTTCTGTATATGGTAAAAATAATTCTTCTTCTTTTTTTGCTATACCTGCTATTGGCAAATCAGAAATACCTAAATTATTTAGGCTTTGTAAAGCAGAGCTTAATTGACCTTTACCTCCATCTATCAAAACTAAATCTGGTCTTTTATTAAAAGATTCTAATTTTTTTGATATTGTTTTATTCCCCTCAATTAATCTGTTGAATCTTCTGTTTATAACTTCTCTCATTGCTTCAAAATCATCGTTTTTATCCTGTGATATTTTAAATCTTCTATAATCTGATTTTTTTGGTATACCATTTTCAAAAACTGACATTGAGGCTACTACATTTGAGCCTTGAATATGTGAAATATCGAAACACTCAATTCTTTTAGGGAGATCTTCTAAACCTAGTTCTAATTGAAGTTCATTCAACGCAATCTTTGTTTTTTTCTTGTCATTGATCCATTTTATTTGCCATTGTTTAATTGACTCAATTGCATTTTTAGTAGCCATTTCTAAAATATTTTTTTTTGAACCTCTTTTAGGAATTAATATTGATATCTTTTTGTTTATTTTTTTTGATAAGAATTCCAAAAGTACATCTTTCTCATTTGGTATGTGAGAAACGAAAATTTTATTAGGAATTTTTATGTTTTTAGAATAGTAATCAAATATAAATAACCGCATCAATTCATTTGTTTCTGTATCTTTAACATTTTCGATTCTAAATTTTTCATGTGCCAATAAATTTCCTTGTATAATATTGAAAACTATTATCATTCCCTCATTATCTATTTTGAAACAAGATATCATATCAAAGGTTTCGTTTTTTACTCCTGAAACTTTTTGCCTTTCCAGCATTTTTTCAATTGCATTTATTCTATCTCTAAAAACTGCTGCTCTTTCATAATTTTGCGTGCTTGAAGCGTTACGCATTTCTTCTTTAACTTTCTTAACAATAGAATTTGTTTTACCAGACAAAAATCTTTCTAGATTTGAAATCACTTCGTTGTATGATTCTGGATCATTATTATGGTAAGATTCTGAGCATCTACCTATTTCAAGTTCAAAACATGGACTTAAACGATTTTCATTATTTTTTCTATCACAAGTTCTATAAGGAAATATTTTTGAAAGCAAATCTAAAGTTTGTCTAACACTTGATATTGAAGAGTAAGGTCCAAAATATTTATTTTTGTCATTTGCTTTAGGATTTCGAGTAATTAAAATTTGAGGATATTTTTCTGATTTTGTAATTTTTATATATGGATAAGATTTATCATCTTTCAACCTAGCATTATATTTTGGTTGGTGTTTTTTTATCAATTGATTTTCAAGCAGCAAAGCTTCTTGTTCAGATTCAGTAACAATATAGTCAAAATCATTTATTTTAGAAATAAGTTCACTTATCTTTGGAGTAATTTCCTTTGGATTAGAAAAATAAAATTTAAGTCTGTCATTTAATGAAATAGCTTTTCCAACATAAATTATTTTTTTGTTTTTGTCAGAATGAAGATATACCCCTGGTTTTTTAGGGACTTCTGAAATTCTATTTTTATATGAATTTATATTATCCAAGTACTATAGTTAGAATTGCAATTATTACAATCATCGAAGTAGAAATAATTCCCATTTTTTTTATTTCTTTACTAAAATAATTTGATGAAGACGAATTTGTTGCATTATTTTTTGTTTGCTTTTCAACAGCTGGTTTCAAATTCATATCATTTTTAATTTCTTGATTTAAATTTTCATTTGCATTGCTTTGAACAAACACATTTGGTTTGGTTCTTTTTTTATTTTTTTTATTCTTTTTAGGCATTTTTTTAATCTCTTTTACTTATATATTTTTTTGCATTTTCACAAATATCATTAATAATTTCATCTTCAGATAATAATTCTGAGTTAAAAATCATGTTAAATATAGATGGGTCAAGTGGTTGTTTTTGAAAAACATTAAGATAATAATTTTTCTTTCCCTGATCATATTCTAATATTTTATTTCTTGCTTCATCCTTTGAAAGACCTTCTCTTTTTGCATATTTATCAATACGAACTTCAAAATCACAATAAATCCCTATTTTAAGAGTGCTTTGGTCATTTCTTAGAACTCCTGATGCTCCCCTTCCAAGAATTAATACACTTCCTTGTTGTGCTATTTCTTTTATAACTTTCTTTATAGCTTTAGTAAAATCTAAGTTTTCTATTAGTTCTTCACTATGTGGAAAATCTTTGTATGGTGAGGAAAGTAAGTATTCAACTCCGTGACCAAAAAAAGGATCTGCACCACCTCCAGATAAAGCAGATTTTTCTAGTGCTTTAAGTAAATTATCTGTGATTTTTTCAACAAAAGATTTTTCTTCAGGCTGTTTTTGAAGACTAACAATTTCAGCCAAATGTTTATCCATTTCTTTGGCTATATTAGATAAAATCACTCTGTCAACAAAATCTATTCCTAGCTTTTCTGCAACAGATCTACCAATTATTTGATACCCTGATCCTAAATATCCTTCTATTGTTACTACTGGCAATAATTTCTCCTTCTACTATTATTCTATTTATTTCCTCTTGGGTGCGCAACATTATAATCTTGTATTAATTTTTCATTAGGGATTTTTGTATAAACTTGAGTTGATTCTATTGAGCTATGTCCTAAAAATTCTTGGACATGTCGAATACTTGCTCCTCCTTGTAATAAATGAGTTGCAAAGCTGTGCCTGATCATATGCGGTGAAACATTTTTAGTTATTCCAACATTGATTATTCTTTGTTTTAATTTTTTCCAAACATATTGTCTGGTTATAATATTTGAATTCTTCCTTACAAATAGAAAAGAAGAGTAACTTTTATTTTTTGATAAACTTGGTCTAACATTATTTATGTACTTATTTAATGTTTTTGAAGCATTTTTGTATATAGGAAGTATTCTTTGTTTGTTTCCTTTTCCTGTAACTTTTACTGTTTGATTATCTAAATCAATTTCCCCTAGTTTTATAGCGATTACTTCAGATACCCTTAAACCTGCGGCATACATCAAAATAAAAATACAAGTATTTGTAAATTCTTCTTCATTTTTATCATCAAAGTCAATAATTTTTTCAATTTCTTCTAAAGATAATGGCTTTGGGATAGGGGATCCAACTTTGGGTGTTTTTATTTTTTCAAGAATATTTGAATCAATTATGCTTTCTTTCTCTAAAAATTTAAAAAAGGATTTAATAGAAGAATATTTTCTTTTAAGAGTAGATTTGGCATTATTATTTATACTTTCAAAATATTCATTAATTTCATTAATTGAAATTTTTCCCCAGTTGTTTATGTTCTTTTTCTCCAAAAAGTCAGAAAGAAGCTTTAAATCATTAGAATAGGAATCTAATGTGTTTACACTATATCCCTTTTCAGAAGAAATAAAATTATAAAATTTTTCTAAATGATTGTCTAAATTCATATTTTTTTCTTTATTTAGGTGAAATTATTGTTTATTATATTAAAGGTTAGGAACCAACATATACTAATAATATACATTATGATAAAACTACCTTTTCACCCAATGATTTTTGAGACAGACTTTATAGGACTATCTTGGCATGGTTTTTTTTCTGTTATAGCTGTAATTGCAGCTATATATATAGTTATAAAACAATCAAGAAAAGACGGCATAGATGATGATCTGATCTTTAATGTTGCTTCATGGGGAATTATTGCTGGAATTATAGGTGCTAGACTAATTCATATAATCGACCATCTTGATTACTATTTAGATAATCCTATGAATTTCCTTTATATATGGAGAGGTGGAATTGCTCTATGGGGAGGTATATTAGGTGGTTTATTGGGTGGAATTGCTTATGCAAAATATACTGGGCTAGACAATAATTCAATTGGAAGACTTATGGATTTTGCTGCTCCAGCTCTTCTTGCAGCTCAAGCAATTGGCAGAATAGGGGACATAATTAATGGTGAACATTGTTCTAGAGCTACTGACTTCTTTTTTGGATGGTATTATACTAATCCTGCTTCTCCTGGTGTTTCTTGTATCAGTAATAGCGAAGGGTGGAGCAATGGTCATTTCCCTCCATACACAGAATCCGCGACTGCAGTACATCCTGCCGCTTTATATGAATTTATATGGGATATTATAGGACTTGTTATTTTAGTATTATTTAGAAATAAGTTTAAACCTAATGGAAGTTTATTTTTTATATACTTAGCTTGGTATAGTTTGGGGAGGTTTTTAATTCAATGGGTAAGATTAGATAGAGTATATATTTGGGGTTTACAAGAAGCTCACTTTATAGCAATTATTTGTTTCGTAGTTTCTATAGGATTTATTTCATTAAAAACTAGATCTTCGAATTAATATTTATCAATTTCTAGAATCTGAATCTTTTTTTGTTTTTTACCATTCCAGAAGTCGTTTCTAAGTTTAAATATCAAATTTACCTTTCCTTGAGATAAGTTTTCCTTATCAAGTATATTAAATCCTATAAAATCAAAACTGTCTTGAGAGTTTGAAATTTTTCCAGAGATATGATTTTTATTAGCTCCAATAGATCTTATTTTTTCAACGAAAACATTTTTTGCATAAAATAATGGATCAGGATTTTTTTCTCCAAAAGGAGATAGGATTTTTATATCATCCCACAAATCATAATTTAGGTTTTCTATATCAAATTCAATATCTACTTCATAACTCTTTTTAGATTTTTGAATTTCAAAAGCGTTCAATTTAGATATTTCTTCATAGAAAAATT
>Ga0315326_10000002_pt1 | contig 107010 bp, 103 predicted proteins | sample M180m32315metaG_FD_203457 | JGI IMG/M metagenome (GOLD analysis project Ga0315326, IMG submission 203457) | Ammonia-oxidizing marine archaeal communities from Monterey Bay, California, United States - M1 80m 32315 | ecosystem: Environmental > Aquatic > Marine > Coastal | place: USA... | reverse complement strand
AAGCTTGGATTAGAACCAGAATATCTTCTTGTTAAAGTACCACTCATATCAGCTCCACCGATATTTTCGAATTTACCATCTTGGAATGCTGCTGGAATTACTGCAGGATTTGCAGATTCTATTTTTACTAAAGTCAATCCGTTTGAAGTTCCAAAAGTACTTGTTGAATTATCAAAAAATGATTGTGTTGTAAAAGTATTGGAACTTGGTGTTGGTGTTGCTACACTACCCGTATCACTAAATGATTGTGTTGCCACTACTCTAATGAAAAACTCTTGTGCGTTACCACTTGATAATCCACCCAAACCAAATAACTCACTATCAGCTGATGAATTAACACTTGTTGAACCACCACTATTGGAATCAAAATCTATAAAGTAACTACTATTATTGTAAATACTAATACCATCAAAAACTTTTCGACCTGGTCCTGTCCATCCTTTATGTACTAAATAATTTAATGTTGTGTTACTAATAGAAGTATGGTCTTGTGGTAATCTACCATCTATACTGTTTGCAGTTGAACCTAAACTATTATTATTTGTATCTACACTTGCCCAAGTTTTGGTATTTGCAGTTGGTGATGCAGTATCTATTGAATGGCTAATTATCCCCGCCACAAATCTTAAAATTTCACTTACATGAGATGTATTATCAAAATTATTAAAATAACTTCCATCTAATCCCTCTCCCCATTGATTGGAAGTTGGGTATCCATTTTGTATATTATTAGTTTTTATTGCAGTAGATGATGTTAATGCAGTGGTTACTTGTAATGAACCAGTAACTTGTAAATCACCTGTGGTATTTTGGGTTGAACCTGTTGCTACAAAAATACCACTTCCTGCATCAATTCCAGTTAAATTACTACCATCACCATAATATGTACTTGCACTTACCCATTGACTCGAAGAAATTTGTCCTTCAACATATAAATTACTATCGCCCGAACCTGATATATGAACTGCTGTTGTTGGACTTGTAATTCCACCCATTCCAATTTTAGAACCAACTCCCTCAACAAATATAGCGGATACCTTAGCGGCCGCTCCACCACTTCTAAATCCTTGTAAAGTTATATCTGACCTTGCTGAGTTTGCATCCGAACCGATTGTTATAGACATATCATCACCACTACCAGTTGCCTCGAATACATTATAGGAACGATAATTTAATGCTAATTGTGCATTTTTCCTATTGGATGGATGTGATAAATATATACGACTCTTTGGATTTGCAGTAAGAGATTCTATTCGATCCGTTTCTACGGCTGTACCAGCAGTGATTTTTGCTGCGGAAGCAGTGGATTCAAGTGAACCACTAAGAATTGTTTGACCTGGTAACTCTACTCCAAATGAACCAGTAATGTTTTCTGCCATAGTCCTGGTAAGACCAACACCACCAATTCTTAATGTACCTTCATCTACATCAACACTACTTGCAGATATAGTCGTAAATTCTCCACGACCAATTGAAGCAGTTGCAGATACATTTAAAGAACCAGTAATTGAAGCATCACCATTATGAGAACCATCCCATTCTGCGGTTACTCCTGTAATACTACTACCATCTCCACTAAAGGCATTTGCTGTTATTGTTGCAGATACATTTAAAGAACCTGTAATCTGTGTACTACCCGAAACTTTTATATTACCATCTGCACCATCTTCAAGTCTTAATTTTTCATGAGGATTAGAACCATCAAATGTTTGAAAAGATAAATCATTGGTATCAGCAACGAATTCGATTGATGAACCAACTGAACCACCTGAACCTTGAAAATCAATAGCACTTTTTTGATTATTATTGGTTCTTTGTAAAGTAACTACTGGTGTATCAGATTTTATATGTAATTCTGTATCAGGTGATGATGGTGCTGTATCTCCGAATCCGACTCTATTATTCCCATCATTTATTATAATAGTACTACCGATATCCATCCTGTTATTAGATGCCCCTATACCAATATCTTTAGCTGTTATTGTATCTGCTACAACCAAATTACCTTGAACTTTATCTGAAACGACTACTGAACCAAATGAACCAGTTGATGAACCACTTATATTTCCACTTACTTTAATAGATCCAGTAACTCCCGCGCTACCAGAAACTTGTAATGAACCAGTTAAGACACTATCTAATTGTTTTAATCCTAAGAGAGCCATTCAAATTCCTTATATTTTAATGATTCTTGTTGTTTTCTTTCTTCCCAATACAAAGTCATTCCTTGTGAGATATTTTTCTTGTGTACTTTACTCTTTGGTTTCTTCATCTTTTCGATGGTATCCATAGCAAGTTTTCTATCAGATTGAGCACAAGACTTACATACAGCGTTGTTTCCTACTGCACGGTCAAAAGTGTCTTTACGAGTATAATAGATGACTCTATTACAATCAGGACACTTTCGATTTTTTCTATTTTTCCAATGTCTTTTTCTCATACTAATAAATATCACAAAGTCAAAATAGTAGAAGAAAAGTGGAAAATTAAATTAGTTCTTCAATCATTTCCTCAATTTTTTTATTGAGAAGTTTGATTTCTTTTAATCCTTTTTTAATCAAGGTAGGTTTACCTCTGTTGATTCCCGAAAAGACTTTTCCGAGATTTACTTTCCAGCTATCACCATATATTCGTAACATTAAAAACGCTCTTTTTTCATCACTCATCTTTTCATCAATTTTCTTTTCTCGCGTTCTGTTATCTAAGTCTATAAATTCAGCTTTAAAAGGTGGTCTATCCTTATCTGTATAAACCTTCCCCAGCTCTACATCAGTTCCACCCAATCTTTCAAATTCCGTAAGTCCATCTGTCTCTCTACCCTTCATAACAGCCTTAGACCACCTTTTTGGTAAATCTTTAAATGAAGTATCGTTCCATTCAGTTAATAATTCTTTTAGTTTAAGCATTTGAATTACCAGTTTCCTTTCTCACATGCTTTACTACATCATAAATTGATCCGTTACCTTTAAAGGCTATTTTCTTATATGCATCAACCCACATTTTATCACCATCAATTTCTATGTATGCAGTTTTCATACGACCTGTCTTTTGTGTTTCATTATAAGAACGAACCGTTACTCTTGGATGTCCACCTATTGGCCATATTCTATTATACTCTTTATCTCTTGCAGTAATCGACCTATAAGTCTCTTTATATTTTGCCTCTGTTAATAATTCTTTTAGTTTTACCATTTTCTACAACTCCAATAACGAGCTTTATGTCTTGGTCCTGGATTATCACAATTGTGTCTTGCTCTGAATGATTTACGAGCTTTTGGATTTGATTTACGAATCTTCATCGTACCACCTTTAGCTCCACCACCTTGTCCAAAGTTAACCTTAACCACATTACCTTTAGGATTCTTAACATATACTTTAAATTTCTTTGTATCACCTTGCATCGGTTTACCGAGTTTGACCTTACGACCTTGATATTCGGCTTCGACAAGACCATCCATTGTGTATCCCCATCCACCATCTTCGGAAAATATATCATAGGATTCTTTCTTTACACAATTAGGATACATTTTACCAAACATCTTCTTCATACCTTTTTTCTCGTATCCTTTCCAACAAGCTTCCCATAACTTATCACCCATGTTGTTTTCATTTACGGATTCATTAGCTTGTTGAAGTGCATCTCTAACTTTACTATGTAGTGTCATTCCCTTAAAATACCTTTCAATCTTCTTAACTGCTCCAGTCATATCACCACCCATATCATGAGCTATTTTAACTGCCTTAGCAACTTTTGATTTTGGAAACAGAGAATCAAGGAAATCCCCTTTTTTCTCATTTATAGATTCTTTAATCCTTTGAAGTATCTTTGGATCCTCATCACCAAACATACTAATCAATGTATCTCGAATCTCACCTCGTGAATATCTCATCTGTTTTAATTGTTGTTTAGAACTATCAATAGCTCCAAAGATAGGGCCGTATCCCTTTTGTTTTAAAAGTTTTTTGACTTGTGGTTTCATCCTTGTGCGTTCATTAACCTCATCATCGTGTAATGGTTTTATACTTATACCAGGATAATCTTCTTTTGTTTTGTTACCCCAATTCGCTGCACCTACCTTACGACACTTTACCAATGCTCCACTTGCATATGCTGATGGCCATACATCATAACGAGCTTTTACTTTATGATAACATTTATCTTTTTTCTCCACCATATAGTGTTTTGCTTCTTTTACACATTCATCGTGTTGACAATAATTCATTCTGTTCTCCGCTTTCGTTTTTACATTGATTGGTTTTTTACCACCACCTCTTGTAGATGATGTTCCACCACGACCAGCTTTGTTTTGTGCGGCCCTTTTTCTACGAGTAGCACTTGCCTTTTGTTTTTTAGTCATATTGGCAGCTTTAGATTTAGGAACACACTTAGCATATCCTCTTTTTTTACCACTTGTACCACAAGGTGGATGTCCACCGCCTTTTTTCTTCTTACCTATATTCACCCATTTGTCTTTAAACCACTTTCGTAGGTTTTCATTAGCAACATTTCCACAATGAATACAAGTATTATCTGATATGATTTTATTTAAATTCATTTTAACTTCCCTTTGATATTATTAAATATCAAATTACCTACTTTTTCACCAAATTTAGTATCACTTGGAAAGTGTGCCCTTGCCATTAATCGAGAATTGGAAATCATCTTTCCTAATCTGTTAAATTGTTTCTCGTGAGTTGGATACATTTTACCAAAAACTTTAGATATAAAAATACCTTGTGTGGAATGACCACTTGGATATGATGGTGTTTTTGCACTATCTAAATTGTGTATTTTAAAATCAGGTATGTTATAAAATTCACCTAATTGAAATGGTCGTGGTCTATTGTATTTGTATTTTAGTTCATAAATAATACGACCACTATCTTTAATTAATTCTTTTATATATTCTTTTGGATAATTTAAAGAATTTTCTTCACAATAATTTTCGAAAACCTTTTCTATATCATCACCTTCCATAACTACATCATTTGATATTTTACCATCATTATAATTTAACAACCAATGTAATTCATCAACAGTAACTTTACTTGAATTTGTTGGTGGTGGATTGTGTGGAATCATAGGATTATGAATATGTTTTAAAGGCCTATCCATCTTCTTCTGATGTTTAGGTTTTATGGATTCACTATACCTCATCCTATCTAATTTTAATAATTCTTTTAATTTAAGCATTAAATTTTCCCCATGCCTTTACTTCATCATCATTCTCTAAATTATACCCTAACGAATTAGGATCGATTATTAGTAGAAATGTACTACCACTTTGTTGTATTGTTAATGCATCATGTTCCATAATTTGTCCATTGTTAAAAAATAAAAAATCAGTTTCACTTGTTGCCGTTATACCATCAGGTGCAGATGCAGATAAAGCTGTAAAACTTGCTGTATTATTAAGTATTGAAGTTGCACTTTTATGATAATTTTTTCTCAAGTAGGGTGCACTTGCAAATGAACCTACATTTGTATCTGCATAAAGTTTTGAACCACTTTCTGTTAATAAGGCAGTAGTGCTTGAATCTGATAGTAAAACATCATTCGATATTTCACTAACTTCATATCCATTCAAATTAAACGAACCAGTCATAGTAACACTACCACTAAAATATTGTTTATCGGTTGTATCATTACCAAATATATTCGAACCTGATAAATATGTTGTACCACCAGTTTGAGTATCAGCTGTTAATGAATCATAAGATAATGCACTACTTGTCACACTACCTGTAACAAAAAAATTTGAGGTAACCTTTGTTGTACCCGTAATACTTACCGTTCCATTTACAATACCACTATCTGAATAAGAAGCTCCACCGAGATTCATACTCGAAGTAATTGAATTAAATTGAACATTTCCTGTTGTACTGACATCATTTCCGATAGAAATTTCTTGTCGTACTTGTTCTGTTCCAAAGTATCCAACTCCACTATTTGAAGCTGTTACTCCTGTACCACCTGTTATTGTTAGTGGTTGTCTTAATCTTGTTGCCATATCTAACCCTAAGAGTTAAATTTACCCCATGCCAATATCTCATCATCACTTTCTAATGCATATCCGATACTACCCGTATCCACACCTAAGTAAAGTGATGCACCTACTTGTTGTATACTTATAGCATCATGTTCCATATATTGACCATTGATAAAAAATATAAAATCGTGTTCGGTTGTTGATGTCATACCATCAGGTGCAGATGCGGTTACCGCTGTAAAACTTGCCGTACTGGCATTTATCAGAGTATTGGATATCTTTACAAATTGTTTTCGTAAATAAGTTTGTTCATCTGCAGAACTTAGACCAGATATATATGATTTTACAGCATGTTCGGTAACGAGTGAGGTTGCACTTGAACCAGCAAGACTTGTATCGTTTGATATCTCATCAACTTCATATCCATTAAGTGATAGTGAACCACTCGTCATAATACTACCAGTAAAATGATGTGTATCTGCTAATGCATCACCAAAGAAGTTTGAACCTGTTGATTGTATTATTGACTCGGATATAATCTGAGTGTGTAAATTTTCAACTCTAAGGTTACCATCTATACTTAAATTTCCTTGAACATTTACATTACCAGTTGTTGATACCGAACCTGTAATTGCTAAATCAGAAACTATACCACTCCCATCAAATAATATTGGTGAAGTTGTACCTATTTTGGCCAAAGATGCGGTAACTTGTCCGAAAGTTACATTTGCATCTGTTCCTACTGCCTGTGGTAGTGAGATAGTATGGGATACGGCGGTTGTTCCTGTAAAAGATTCTCCGTCATTAGTAATTGAAACTCCTGTTCCAGCAGTCAATGTAAATGGATGTGTTAAAGTTACTGGTTGTGTTTCATTTTGTGATACTGATTGTGCATCTGGAAAAGCTTCTGCACCTTGTAATTGTTCCATTAGTGGTGCAATAGGTGTATCCACTTCATCTTTTATAACAAGTGTTTTAGGTGTAATGAATTTTTGCATCGTATGAGGACCTGATAACTCGTTGTAAGCTTCAGGAATCAAATACCCCTTTAATGTAACACTAAATTCTGTTTTTACAATTCTCTCTTTATCAGTAACTTCTGTACTATCCGTAAAACTATCTATGTTTGTTCTAAATTTCATCTTACCAGGTTCACCCCAATATGCCCCTTCAGACCAATTTATTCGTTCTACTAATTTATTCATCTGTTCAATGTAGTGTGTCCAAATAATAAAATCATATGTTATTACCATATAATCAGGTACAGCAACATTGTAATATTCTCGTTGTGGTATCATTCCTTGTTGTACGGAGAATGCATCATATCGATTTGCGTTTGTATATTTTCTTTCAAACTGCCAATGTAATTTTGGTTCTTCTGGATCTATCTTATCGACAGCTATAGTTTCATCTTTTGACATTCCTGTTCTTCTAAATGCTATAACAGGTAGAATAACTTGTCGTTTCTTATCCCTCATAAAACCAGTATTTTGTATAGCGTACCATCTCTCAGGTGAAGAATACATTATAGGAACTTTTACAGTTTCACCATTATCTACCACCGTAGGTTTAACAACCTCTGTAAAATAATACATTATGGCAGAATCTAAATCCATTAATGAAACGGATACATCTTGTACATTATCAGTATCTCGTTTGTATTGTCTTGCCCTATTTAGATTACCTCGTGAAGTATCACTTCTATGTTTTCTTGGTAGTGGTTTATTTCGTGCCATTAAATACTCCTAACTCTATCAACACCGAGATTAGAAAATCTTATTCTATGTGATGTACAAGAAACCGTCCAATTGTTTTCCTGTATACCACCAATTAATTGGTTTTCATTTACAGCATTTATTTCGAAATGTGCCCAATTCCATTCAAATATATCACCAAGTTCTGGAACTAAATTCAAATCAATAAGAGTTTGTCTTAGTATATGAAATGTTGCAGATTGTTCTTCATCTGGTCCAAATTCATCATTATTATAATCAAAATCTGCAGCATCTATTAAACAAGAAAATTTAATTCCTGCTTTAAATCTTTTACCACCACTAGCCTCTCCGTAAAGATTAGTCATGGTATCTTGAACTGATACCTTATAAAGAACTGCCTGTTGATTTATTATTCCATCTTTACCACCTTGTAAATCTCCAATCAGTTCCTTATTTACCCGTTCAAAAACATTTAAGTCTCTTTGTGGTAAAAATCTTCCTGCCATAATATTATCCTATATAAATTGGTAATGGAACTTTATTTAACTTTTCTTGTAATCGTGTTGATTCTTCACTATCGGCCTCTAACATCATTTTCCTACTTGATGCTTCAAGATTTTCTCGTAGTTGTGTTACTAATAATTCCTTTTCGGTTGCGGCTTCATTTCTCAAAGTATCACCATCTAAAGTTGTTTCGGCATTTGGAACAGGAATACTACCATACTTACTCCTAATCATACCAAGTAATTCTTTACTTAAAGCTAACCCATATTTTCTAATCCATTGTAAACCAACATCATTTATGAATTTATATTCCATATTGTCATAAGGAACATTTGAATAATCTGAAACTACATTTGATGTTTCTCCGTGTGCAGTTTGTAATGGATTATCTCTATCTTCTTTTAAAATATATTCAAACCACAAATTATAAGTGGATGTTGGATTAGGAAATATTCTAATTTTATTATTTCTTAATTCAAAAGTGTGTGTTGATTTTCTAACTTGGTCGTTAAATTCAATTGCTTGCATTCTTAACATATCTGCGTATATTGGCATCATCATAAATTGAACGGCTGGTGTCATATTACCCCAACCAAAACCATCTAACATATTGTAAGAACCTGCTCCTGTTCCTGCATATGGATCAAAATATCGTTGAACTGCTGGACTTGCTTCGTAATAAACTCTACGAACTTCTATTGCCTTTCCACTTTCTGAAACATCTGCAAATAATGTATTTAAATCATAAACTTGTGAACCACTATTAACACTAATTGAACCACTCTTATAATCTATTGTTCCACCTACTCCAGCCTCTGTACCATATTGTTCTGACATTCTGATACTTTCTGCAAAATTAGATGTTACTCGTTTATGAGTTACATTTGAACCCGTTGAGTGTCCTCTTAATGATAATAAATTTTCTCTTATATTGAATTGATTAACTTGTGAGGAATATTCTGTAATTGCTTCCTCAAAACAAGCATAAAATTGAGAATCTTGTAATTCAATTGCCATAATTGGATAACCAAGTCTCTTTGCACACCAATTAGCAAATTTTGGTGAATCTGATTGAAATGTTGTGTCGTTGTCGTATAGTGCAAATGGTGTATTTCCACTAACTGCTGAACCACTTCCTGGCCATATAGCTTCCATATTATTCTCCTAAAGGATATTCTTTGTCATCTATAAATATAACGGCAATAAAAAAGGGGAGAAATAAATCTCCCCTCTTTTATATGATCTACTGATTAATTACAATTTAAACAAATTGTGTATCAGCGACGATTACTTTACCATAGAATTCAGGTCTTACCATCTTCTTAGCGTATCTTGTCATCACACCTTTTCTTGGTGTAAAGTTAACAGGATCGTAAACAAGAGGAGTCATGATTAATGGTACATATGGTGCGTATACAGCTCCAGTTTCAAGGAAGTTACTTCCTCTGAAACCCATAAGGACATCGTTTTCTAACATATAAGGGTTCTTATAAACCGTATATCTGTTATTCAATGCACCTACTTTTTGTACACCCATTGCATATGAGTTATTAGTCGCGTCACCATCGGTATCAGCGGCGTATCCAGGAATACTCTCTATGATTGTAGCTGTTTCAGGTGAAATCACTATGAAATTAGCTCCACCACGTAGAGTTTTCTGATGGATTGCGTTGGAAACAGACTGCATCTTGTTACCAAGAGTCTGGAACCACTCACCTTTAGTGTAAGCGTTAGAGTTACCACTAACTTCACTAAAGACATTGCTTACTGAATCAAACTCAAATCCAACTTTAGCTGACCAATATTCGTGTTTTGCATTTGCGTTTTGCTTCAACATATCAAGGATTTCCAAATCAATTTCCATTGAGATGTACTCACTTAACATTGAAGTCAATTCAGCTTCTGCATCAACACTATGATAAGCGTTAAGGTCTTGAGCTAGTTCAGGAGTCCATATTGCTTTTAACTTACGAGTCTTAGCAACAATAGATACTGAACGAAGTGCGATATCGATTTCAGGAATATCTACATCATCAGCACTGTTAGGTGCAGGTGTTGTAAATGAATCTTGTTCGAAATCACCACGAGTGATATCAGTTGGTTGTGAATGGTACTTAATACCAACACCACTATTTAATTCACCATCACCAGTCTTAAAATAGAAATATACATTAGTATCATCATAATATGTATAAGCTGGGTAGGTTGCTGTAATATCAGATCCACTTAGTACAAAAGAACGAACACCTTCAACATCAGGGTTAGTAAAGTTAGACCTTGCGACCGTACCTTTAATAATCTGATCAGATGCTGTTGTTGCAATTGATGCGGATAATGATTGTTCAAATTCTACTTCTTTCCAAGAAGCGGATGCTACGGTTGGTGCTATCGTTGCAGTTGCTTGGTCATTGATTGAATATCCAAATTTACCTGCTCCATATAAACCACCACTAGCGTCTGCGTTAGATGCTGAAGTATTACCATGAATGAACGAGTTCTTGTTATGATTACCAGTTTGGGCTGTACCATACTTGAAATCAAGATAGAATATAAGACCACTTGGTAGGTTCATAGGTTGAACACTAACAAAGTCTTGAGCTGCTAATTCACCAAAGATTCTACGAACCAATGGTAAAGCAACACCACTCCATTCTTCTGAATTCGAAGCAGTACCAGTCTTTGATGATTCATCAATTAACTGACGTGCCTGATTTTCAAGAAGAACAGCCATTCCATGCTGTTTGTTTGTATCGGTAAGACCTTCAAGTAGTCCAGTAGGCTCCCACTTACTGACTAACTTTTGAGTCTCTGCCAAACGGCTTCTCTGAGAATCGTATGATTCCATCAAATTTTCGATGGAACTTAAATTGTCTGCCATTTTTTTTCTCCAAAAAAATTGTTATTAATTACTTTACTATTACAGAATATTAGCTAACTTCTGAAAGCGTTTCTTCATATCAAATCCTTCTTCAATCACTTGTGGTGATGATTTAGGTTTGGTTGAAGCTACTGCTTTAGAGGCTGAACCTTTACTCTCTTTAATTGGTTTAGACTGCTTTGCGGTTTTGCTACCAAAAGATTCTGCCAAAGTTGAAAATACCAACTTGACTTCTCTAAGGTTTTTAGCTCTATCGAAAGTTTCCACCACTTTTAACTTCTGTTCGTTATTTAAACCGTGTGCACGGAATAATTTGTTAGTAAACAAGAGTTTAGCATTAAGTAGATTAACTTCATTCAATTTTGAACGAAGATACTTAACAACATTGCGATGTTCATTAAGTTCAGATGTGAGTTTAGAAATTGCTTCGTCTTTCTTTTCTGCTTCTTCTTCATCTACATCATCATCACCTTCTGAAAGTGCTTTTAAGATTTCTTCAAGGTCGATGTCTTTGTCATCTTCTTCATTGACTTCTTCCTCATCTTCTTCTTTAATTGCACGATACTTTTGCCCATTTACTTCAACTAAGTCATCAACTACTTCAAGATTGTCATCTTCTTTTCCAGATTCAGAATCACTTCCTTCACCTTCAGGACCTTGTGCTCCTGTTTTAGACGAGTCATTTGCTTCATCATTGACTTTGTTATCACCAGCACCTATATCGGAAGATACATCATTCTCGGCTAATTCAGCTTCATCAGCTGTTTTAACTTCGTCTGAATCATGTCCGTCACCGACTGCATTTTCATCATATTCTTCATTAACATCGTCATCTTCACCTTCATCGGCTTCATCTTCGAGTTCTTTAAGAATAGATTCGAGGTCGAGTTCATCTTCATCAACTTCTTCTTCCTCTTTATACATTTCGTCAGCATCTTCTTCTTCTTCCTCAGATACTACTGGGGCGTACTTTACACCATTGATTTCAATCACATCTTCTTCACCTTCATCAGCATCGTGTCCTTCACCTTCATCAGCATCAGCGATTTCATCGGCGTCCATAGCCATTTCATCAGCATCAGCGATTTCATCGTGAGGTGCATCTTCTTCTTCATCAGCTACAGCTATTTCATCAGATGGTTCTTCACCAACTTCTGGCTCTACTGCCACTTCAGGTTCTTCTTCTGCAGGTGCTTCAGGTGCTTCAGGTACTTCTTCTCCAGCCATTTCATCTTCATCATGAGGAGTTTCCTCATCTTCGATTTCAGACTGAATCTTCTTTGAAAGCATAGATTGAATCCTTGGAGTAAATGCTTCTTCAAGAGCTATTTTAGCGTTTGCAAGTGCGGTCTCTCGGACTGCTTTAGCATCTGCTATTGCGTCTTTTAAAAGATCATCCATTATTTTTCTCCTAAGAGTTTATCCCAAGCATAAAAACTTGGAATGGAATTAATAAAGTTATTAGGAACTTTAATGTGGTTTACATTAGTCGGTATATCGTATGCGATTGAACGATATATTCTTGTGTATATAAATATATAAAACTTAGAAAAACGGTTATTTTTTGTATTGTAATCGTTCTTTCTTAATTTTTTCTTTTAGTCCTGCTGTTGGTGGTTCTCCACACCAATCTGGATTCATTTGGTGTTGTTTAATCCAATTACGAACCTTTCCCAACTTTCTCTGTTCTGACTTTTTTGCTGATGGTTTTTTATAGTATTGTCTTTCTCTCAACTCTACCATTAAACCACTATCTTTAATTTTTCTTTTTAATAACCTAAGAGCGAACTCTACATTATTCTTTTTTACTTTTACTTCCAAGTAACCTCCGTTTTTTAGTCTGTTTCTGATTTTGCAGAATAATTTTTATCTACATAATTGAAAAATTTTACTTTTTCATCATCATCAAGTTCATCTGGTGAACTTATATTAAATTTTTTCATTGCTGACTGAAAGAAATCTTCGTAAGAACCTTCTTTTACTGTGTCTGCCTCCACTCCATTACTTTCGTTAGTATCAGTAGGATTAGATTCATTAATTTCATAATATCTACCAAGAATATGTCCCATATCTTCATATAGACCACTCATTCTTTCTTGTAATGCCTGTGCCTCAGTAGCAACTTTCTTAAATTGACCAGAGAGACCAGTTAGTTCTTTCATATTACGATTTACCGTGATTTTATCAAACCAATCTTCGGTTTCTTGTAAAGTATGTTGTTTTGCAGTTTCTGCTAAACGAGAAAGTTTATTTGCTAATTCTTTAAGATTACCTTCACGATAAATCTCATTACCATAGGAATTGTATTGTCCAATTTCTTGTACAAATTCCTTTACATTTACTTTTTGAGTAGATTGTCCGTAAACATCCTCTACTATATCAGTAAGTTTTGTGGAACTTTTTTGTGTTCTAAATCCCATATTGAGATTTGAGAATGCAGGTTTAGATACGACTCCACCTAACATTGCGTTTTCTTTAATTAAATCTTTTAATTTAGCCATTTTTGATTCTCCTTAATCAACTATAAATATATACTAACTGAGTTTTTTGTCTTTTGAATATCTTCTAAATCCATCACGAACTTTGTTCCACAATTGTTGTAGAAAACCAAGTTCTCCGAAATGTGTTCTACCGGCGGGTCCTTCTTTTAAACCTCTTGATATATCCATTGCAGTATATTTACCACCCTTTACACCATTCATCATAAGTTTAATAGATTGTTGTGATGCTTTACCTAAATGTTTTGACATCTTTTTAATGTCTTGGTTAACAAGTTGTCTTGCCTCTGATGAACTAAATGGTTTCATCTTCATAGGCATAGCTTCATCTACTGTTTCACCTACCCATTTGGTTGCAATTTCGTTATACTGACCACTATTCATCAACCTATTCATTAACCTTGTAGCTGATGATGCTGTTTTAACCACTTTAATACTTTTACCTGAATGGTTGTCAAAAACTTCCCACATACCTGGTTTGGCTGATTCACCATTTCTTACTCTAACACCCTCTACAATTGTTTTTATGGTTACACCCTCTTGAAATTTATCCTCTAATCCGTCTTTACCATCTAAATAATTAAAAACACTCTGTAAGTAATCTTCTGCCTTAGTTAGTTTGGATTGAACCCAAGCTGGAAACTCAACTCCCTTACCCTTATCGACATTCTGTATCATATTGTAAATCATCTTAGAATACTTCATAGATCTTTCCAATTGTGATTTTGCCATCTTACCTTCGTGGTCTTTTATTTCTTTCATCTTTTTTTGTTCTTTATCTTTCTTAGAGTTTTTCTTTCTTACATCCTTTAACCCACCTAATAATTCATCACTATCATCTTCATCATCTATACCAATTGCCTTAAATGTAGATTTTTTAAATGCCATAGGTGTTTTATAAACTGGTATTGCAGAAGAATTTGTTGCCTCTAATTCTCGTTTAATAATACCACGAATCTTTTCCTTTAGAGCCTCCTCTTTTTCCCACTTTTTAGCCATTTTAGGTTTGTTAGCGTGCATCCATCTTCTTTGTTTTTCAGATTTAAAAGGCATCTAATTATACATTATCGTTATTATCCCAGCTCTCTAACCATATCGAAGCTGTGTGTGCTTCTTGATATCTTGGTACTGCTGGTGGTGTTACACCTCTAATATTATTTTTATGTGTCCAAGTTACTAAATCAGTTTCACTACACCATTCTGCTAATTTTTGCTTGTTTGTATCTGACCAACCATCTGATGCTGAATACTGACCAGTATAGACGGAATTTGATACAAATGCCCCATATGATCCTAATTGTGTATCTAATGCTGAACCAGTTAACTGATTGAACTTTGCCCCATCATAATGTGTCCATAAACTTCCAGTTGCTGAATCTAAGTTTAAATATGCATCTAATTTTGCCATTACTTTCTCCTAATTATTTGTCTTTCTTACGATGTTTCTTTAAAATTGTATCCCACACCTTCCAAGAATTTTCCATATCTCTTAATGCGGAATTGAGTTTCTTACCTACCTTATCCATATGAGCGTGAAATTCTTTTGTTACATTGTTGTAATGACTTCTATCATTCCAATCATACATATCGGATTCTGTTGGGCCGTAATCTCTAAATCTTTCTAACTCGTTAAACATATCTCCCCACTTACGGTGATAATCGGATACATCACTTAGTTTTCCAAACTGAGGAAGTTTAGATTCGTTAATTGGTTCTTTAGAATCTTGATGTTGTTTCGTCACACTATTCAATGTCGGTAATTTATCACCGAACTCTCTTTTAAGGTACTTACTCTCGTGTAATATTTCTTTTAATTTTTTCACTATCTTAACTCCGTCCAATCTCTTGGGTTTGAATATCGTGATTTGTAATACCATTTCTTCTCTTTCATATTGTAGATATAAGCATATTCCTCACCACTATCAAATTTTACAGCGTCTCTGTTTCTCCAATTACTTGTCATTCTACCCTTTTCACCTCTATCTCTACCATAAAATACGGTTACATCTTTTTCAGGTTTTTCAAATGAATGGTCTTTACTTCCTTTAATCTTCTTACCAATTGTAGAAATTCCTGCACTTCCAAGTTTTAAAAGTTGTTTTACTACTGCCGGATTTCTATAATACTTTTTCAAGTGTTTACCTGCCCATTCAGGATAACCATCGTAATGTCCGTATGTGGATAGAATTTTACCATTTGGTTGTTCAATACCAACCAACCAACGAGTTCCCTCTGTAAGAACACTTTGAACTTCTTCTTTAATTATTTCTCTTAGTCTTGATATTTTCATCTTCTACTCCCAAATGTTGTGTATAATCCAGTATACTTTTCAATCATATCATGTAATTGGTCTACATATATACCTTTAAGTTTCTTTATGACCTTGAATTGATACTTGTATATCTTTCCAAATGTTAAGTTGTATAAATCTCTACCTCTGTCTAAATCAATAATGATGTGTGATACTCTCTTTGAATTTCTACCGATATGTAGGATTAATCCATCTTTACCGATACCCTTTGATTTCACACCCATTAACATTTCAAATTTTCTACCACCAAGTTGTTTCATTATCTCTTGTGCCTGAGATTGACTAACACCCTCGTTTACGGATTCTTTTTTAGAGTAATCAGGATCTAACTTTCTCATCTTGATTAGAATATCACGGATTCTTTCTCTATCAATACTATCGCCCGTGAAAGTGTCATTTGAATACTTTTTGAGATAAACTGAAAGGGCTTTGTTTATATCTCCAACTTTCAAATCTCTACCTTTCTTATCAGGATAAATACCTTTTTTTCCGTAGAAATCACCCATGTATTTGTAAAATGGTATTAGATTTTCTTTTATAGACCTACCTTCGTCCATTTCTTCATACCCACTACCATATGGTGCTGATTTACCATCGTGATTAGGTGCTACATTTTCATTAGCCCATAATGATGACATTATTTCAGCCTTTTTGGTGGAGTTGGCTTTCTTGTACATCTTTGTAACCATATCGTAATATCTTAATTTTTCTGTGGCGTCTTTTTCATTATCACCTTTTTTCATCAAATATTGTTTTATCTTATCTTGTTCCGATTCATTTATGGATTCAAATCCTAACATATCTGCCGCTACTACCCAATTTGCGTCATCACCTTTTGATTTGTCTAATGGTATTAGTCGAACTCTCTTGAATGACCTTTTTAAAAATTTTTGTAGTTTCTTTGCTTCTCTATCATCATCTAAAAAATAACTCAAACTACCACTACCAGTATACATACTCACAACGGATTTTATACCTAATGACTTTGCTAATTTTTGCATCGTCTTTTCCATATTGTAATTTGGATTTGCGTGTGGTATTGATTTCTCTTTTATATCTTCTTTCTTCAAACGACTTTTTTCTGCTCGTCCTCTGTTTTTAGATTGTGATTCAAATCCCACTATCTTTCCCCCTTTGTGTGAGGCATCTTTACCATCACCATTTCCATAAGTACCTTTCTTACGATTGTACTTATTTAATTCTGCTCTGTATTTTTTAGCCTTAGTGGATGAACCATATTTAGCATACTCTTTTTTGTAATCTCGTTTCTTTTCCTCACCGAGACTAACAATTTCTTGTTTGACTATATCATTAATGTATTCTTTCATACGCTTATTGTAATCGTCCAAAGGTTCTTCCTCGTGTTTCATCCAAACTGGATGTTCTTCACCACTATATGGTCAAGTATGGTGGCCATCTTTCATTATTTTATAATTTTTTTAACCTCGGTGTAGAATTTATTTAATTCTTCTTCCGATAAGTTCTTTAAATTTTGTTCATTTACTGAATTGACAATGGATTTAATTTTAGATTCTGTTTTTTGCTCTTCATTAGTTTGAAGTCTAAACTTTCTCCAATTTTTGTTCATTTTAAATGTATCAGCTTTATTCATTATAATCCCTTTTTGACTTTTCTAACATATCTCATCAATTCACTTGGTTCTATATTTAGCTGTTTAACAACACGACCAAGTATTGCTGTTACCCTTCTACGATTAAGTCTAGCACCTTGTACTGCGTTAAGAAATTTCTTTAAATATCTTTCTATTTGTGCAGGTACAGGTTGGTCAAACTCATCAGCCTCTACTATATTTTTAATTTCGTTACGAACAAGCTTACGAATTGCATCTTCTTTTACAGAATCCTTCTTGATAGCTTTAGCAACTACTTTTCTACGATTTTTTAGATAATCATCAGTTTTATCTGAATCACCATCGTTATCCACATCATCATCCTCTTTACCGACAGCATCTAAATCTTCTTTAAATTTATTCTCTTGGTGTTTTTTCATTACACTACTGAAAGTAGGAAGTGCTTCACCAAACTCTCGTTTGAGGACTTTACTCTCACTTATTAATTTTGTTAGTTTGGCCATTTTACTCTCCTCTAATTATGTCGTTTATAATACTTTCAACTTTACAATACTTACCACAGGTTCTACCTTCGGTAATTGGTATTTCGTTTCCAACACTTTCTTTCATAGGATATAAGAAAGCTCCGTGTGTGGATGGATTTGATACGAAATCAAAAGCTATTAATTCGAAATCATCTCCTACTTGTTGTCCATCACCCTCACTCATTGGTTGAACTGAACCCATTCCACGAGAACTGATACCCAACTTAATACCTGCTTTAAATAATTCTGTTAATATATTACCACTTGGTGTTCCAAGAACCTCGACCGTACCGACTAAGTTCTTACCTTCCCAATGCATTTCGGTAATATTATGAGATACATTCTGTAAATTAACTACTGATGATTCAGGATGGTCTAACTCACCCATTGCACGTTTCTGTTTGATGAAACCCTCATCATACTTACTCGATTCTCTTGCCAAAATCTCATGTGGATAGACTCTACCATTTTGATTCTTAGCATCTGACCTCTGCAATACACCATGAACCACTAAACGACCATTATTCTGTTTAATTGATTCGTTTATCTGTTCTCTTGAAATCTCAAAAGGTAAATAATCTACTATTAATTGTTTTGACATTATATTACTCCTATCTCTTTAATCTTTGGTAGAATTCTGAAAATTGATATTTTGGTTTTGATTCTACACTTTCATTGATTTTACGATATTCTTTACCATCTATTGTAAGAGTTTCTTGGTCTAATTCTTTTCCAGTTCTTCCAGTTGGTTTATCATATTTTTTACCTGTATATGGATCTGTACCTCCAGTTTCACGGGCTTTCTTTTGTTTATACAATAATTGTGCATTTTGGTCATCTCCAAACACATCACTTTGTGTGCTAACTTGTATACCATAATTTTGCCTATCACCATCTTGATAAATGTTACCTTGTGCATCTACACCCACCATCATTCCATCTTCTTTGTCTTTCCATTGAATAATAGTTTGACCATTATCTGCTTCTTGTGTACCTTGTAATTCTAATCTATCTGGATCTTGAGTACCACCGATTTTACTTAATACACTGGATCCCATTCTTTGTGTATCTTTATCGTCTTTAATTGGTTTTATACCTGCATCTTTTCTATCTTCCGCATCTCTTGAATCTTGTGCGTCTTGAGTTTTCATATCATCTGCTTCATCATCAGCTGCTCTATCAGCATCATTACGAGGTTTTTGCCATCCCCCACCACTTTGATTTCTTGTTCCAAAAATAGAATCCATATCATCAGCAGTCCAACTTGGTGCTGCAGATGGTTCATCTTTCTTTTTCTTTTTTGCCGATTGTGCTTTTTTCGAATTAGGATTACTTTTTAAGTATTTTGCCTGTCCTTCAGGACTTAAATCACTCCACCAATCTTCTTTAATTATTTTTTTAAATTTTGACACGCTAATCTCCTATCTCATAAAATCATATTCTTGATTTTTAAAAATTTGTTCAAATTCTTCTACATAATCCTTTGCTAACTGCTTTCTTTGTCTTTTTGGGAAAACATCTAAGTGATTTCCACCGTATGACCTAACATATCGTTTTGCACCATCGTCAATTAGATACATGAATGCTTTTTGGGCTAATGTTTTACGATAATTACCCTTTTTCTTCTTTTTTGACAAATTTTTCAATATTGGCATGTATCTTTGTCTATATAGACTCGAATCGTTGTCAATGTAGAGTTTTAGCTCTCCCATTTCTTCCGAAATACTTGCCTCTGTTAATAAATCTCCGAGTTTTATCACTTATCTTTCCTCATCATAATATCGTGTCTTAATTCTTCAAGTTTTTTAATCCACGCAGTTAACTTTTCAATCATATAGTTTTTATCAACATCTTTGCTCTGTATTTCAGTATGCCATCTCTTTAGCATCGTTGAAATACTGAACAAAGAGTCCATAAAAGACTTTTTGTTCTGTTCGAATGTCATAATCTTTAATGTAGTTGTCCAACCTTATTAGCTAAATTAACTAATCTCTCACTTATTTTACTTAAAGCCTTATGTGTATTCTTCCAATATGACCTTGAGTCAACATTTAACTCATTTTTTAATTTTACATTATACTTGACAACTCGTTCTAACTCTGATAGATTATCACGAGTCTCTCTCATTGCCATTCCAATTTTTTGCTTGGGTGTTAAGGTATTATCATTTCTCCAAGCGTGATATCTACCTTCAGTAGTTAAATGTGGATTACTTTGAGCTCCTCTGTTCCAACTATTCATTAACTTACTAAGTGGTATAAGATGTTTTTTAACATTTTTCATTAAAATTTTTCCATCGGTCTTATCACCTTTTAATTTAGTGATTTTATCAGCTATCTTAATACATTTGTCATTGAAATCTTGTAGAGCATCAGTAAATTCTAAGTAAAGATTATTAGAATTTTTCTTTTCTTCACTTACTACCGATTCTTTTCTTAACTTAGGGTCCTCTGGTTCGAAATTATCAGTACCGATGGTCGGATCGTGGTGTCCACCATCAAATCCAGCCTTTTTCTTTTTCTTACCCGCCTTTCTTTTCTCACCTTTAAATGCAAGTGGTGTTTGATATTCACCACCGGCTGTTGCAGTAGAATTTGCCTCATCCAATTCGTTTTTAATTAACTCACGAATTAAATTAAGAAGTGTATCTCCGTTAGGACGCGACATTCCTCAACTCCTTTATAAGTTCATAATACCTCATTAGTGCAACAACTTGTTTATCCTTAACTATCTTACCTTTTGTTATAGAGTCTACTTGATTTATAGCCTCCGATAATTTAATTTTTGTGATATCATCTGAGACTTTAGGTAAAATCTTACTTAGAATTTGTTTTACCTTTATAATTTCACCATTTACGAATTCTCTAAGAGAATTAGTATTAGAAATGTTATTAATGTACTCTTTTAGAAGATTTCTTTGCATAGAGTTTAACTTTTTATACTTACCGTTGAAGTTATCTACCATTAACTGATAAGAAAGTAATCTTAAATCTTTATCTTCGTTCTTAAATTCAGAAATGACCTTACTATCTTTATTTTTAGACTTAACTTTATTACGAGTAATGTGTTCTATGATAGAAAAGTTACTTTCAACTTCATTTACTGGATCAAATATTGGTGTAGTTTCACTAATAAATGATTTATATATAGAAGCATAAACCTTATAATTAGGTATTCTTGCTCTAAAAAAATCCTCTACGTTATAATTTGATTTAATCTCTCTAATAAGATTATATTTTTCAGTACGCAGTCTTTTATTCTGTAATTTTTCTCTTGACTTTAAGACAGCCTCTACTAATTTTTCTGCCTTGCGGGTAGAATTGTAATTTTCTTTAAGTAAAACTTGATAGAGTTGATTCTCTTTACCAAGTTCTGTATTCTCATTAAAGAATTTTTTTAGCATTTCTACTGATTTACTCTTTTCATCACCATTCATTATATCTACGGTGATTTGACGAGATATTAACTCAAAGAGTATTCCTGTATTCTTTATTTTCGAGTGTTTGACACGTTGGGCCATATTCATGCTCCTAAATTGTATATTTCTTCATCTATAAATATAAAAACTTCTAATAATTCATCATTTAAGTATCACTTTTACCCGATGATACTTCATTCTTATATTCTTGTTCTACATCAGAAGTTTCTGTAATTATTTTTACTTCTTCTTTACTGACTTTACCTAAATCTTGTTTTAATTTATCAAGGTGAGCTAGTGCAAGTCCGTACTTTGGACTACCACTACTACCTTTTCTCTTATCGTGAGAACCTAATGGATCACGACCTCTTACACTTGAATCCTTCTTGTGTTTAGGTCCTTCCTTTGGACGACCACTTCCTGGCCAACCATCTTCTGGTATATCCATATCTAATTCACGACTTGTTCTTCCTGTTCTTGCTCCTGGTGGTTGAGGTCCAGAAAATCTCTGTCCTTCTCCATCACCCATATTATTCATCATCGCCCCTTGAGTTCCAACTGCTTCTTCACTTTGAACAGGATCATTACCTTCCATTTCAATCTGTGACCATCTAAATTTCCGTTTTTGGTCTTTTAGTAATCCAAGTCTGACTTTTTCTTTTTCTTCTTCTGAAAATTTAAACACATTATCATAAATCCACTCTGTGTCTGCTATTTTAGAATCCATTAGACTTGAAGCAAGACTCTGTTTGTTATTCCACAACTCAATCTTTTCTTCTTCGTAAATCGTAGATGGATTTTTTAAATTTAATTCAAAATCAACAAGGTCTGCATCTGTATATCCTTGTGAATACAAATGAACTATTGCAATCTTTGTTAATTCACTCGTAACGATTCTCTGTATTCTTTCAATTGTTCTTGCAAACCTTACATCTTCTGCTGCTAATGTTGCCTTACTACCAGCGGCTTCATCATAACCAAGAAAGGCCTTTGGTATCTTTAGGGATGCCATTAATTTATTTCTTAGGTATTCAATATCATCTACTGCCTCATATGTTAGTCCTGCTAAACTATCAATCTGTGTTCCACTATCTCCACCTCGAACAGGTAGGAAAAAATCTTCTGTAAGATTTTGTATGTTGTATTTTAAATTATAATCACCAGTTGTGGTATCTATGACAGGAGCCTTTTTCATTTTATTAACAATCTTTTGCATAAAATTTTCGACTTCTGCGGGTGGAATATTTCCAATGTCAATCTTAAACACTCTCTTTTCTGGTGCTCTCATAATTCTATGAATCAACATAGCATCTTCCATAAGAGATAATTGTTTCCAAATCTTACGACCACCTTCTATCATACCTTTACCATATGGTATAAAATTTGCATCTGATAACAAACGAAAATGTGCAATTTCAAAATTTTCCATTTCCTTATTTTGACTCATTGAAGAACTATGTCTCGAATCTCCATCCTCAACAATAAACTTTGTTCTATACGGATTTTCTGGATCTTCTCCCTCAACACGAGTAACATCATATGCTGAAAGTGGTACTACATTGGTAACTCCATACTTTTCTTTTATATCTAAGTAGAGATAAAAATCTCCATACTTACATAGGTTACGAACCCACGGCCAAAGATTAAATTCTATATTCAATACATCATAAAATAAATTATGTAGAATATCATGAATATTCTCATTTTCAGTTTGAATATCTAATACTTTACCATACTCATTTTTCATTGTTGATTCATCAGAGTAAATATCTAACGCACTTGATATGATAGCATCGTTATCCATTTCTTCGTAATCTCTAAATAAAGCCAATCTTTGGGCTTGAAAACTAATTGCCTGTGATGCTCCGTACCCACCAGTATTCATATTGGTGTGTAGTCTTGACCACCTATCTACAAGACTATTTTTCTGAGCACTTTGTACTCTGTCTGTATCGGCAATCTTTAACTTTCTACCACCTGCATGTCTTACGATTACATTTGTAGAAAAAAGTCGTGTTAATCTTGCTCTTAAGCTTGTTTGTGCCATTTTATCCTCTTATTATTTTACTAACCAAGTTAGATCTTCTTTTGTATTTCCAGTTTCCATCACCCAATCATCTGTTTTGTTATCTGATGGTGTGTAAACTGCTTCATAATCTAACATTTTATTTAAGACTGTTTTTTGTAATGCCATTCCTTCGGCATTTAATCGAAGTGCTGTATCCCTTACCCATAATCCTATTGCTAGACTCATTGTAAGGTCATCATTGTACCCTTCCATAGCCTCAGCTCTATTATTATGATAAATAAATACAAATAATTCATCGATTAATCTATCTGAATGAACGATGATAGATTTTTCTCTAAAATATTCTTCTAATTTCGCGATTACTAATGGTCTTGTTTTCATAGTCATACTGAATCCAGGAACCATTTGTCTTTCGGAATTTCTATATCGGTTTGTTACTTGTCTTGCGACATCAACATACCTTAAATCTTTACTTGTATAAAATAGGTTTTCGTATTCCCTATCAATTACTTGTTGAATTGCTGCCCAACCAATACTTGAGTTCTCAATAACAAGTAATGCGTTGTTATACTCCATAGCAGTATTCATACATAAATTACCAAAATCTTTGGTAGAAATCTTTCCCTTGTATTCTGCAACTTGTTCCATATTTTCTATTTCTATTACATGAAATGCAGAAAAGTCTTGTCCATCACCACGAGCAACATCAGCAGCAACTACATAATTCTTTGTATAATTAGGTTGTCTGTATATCCACAAGTTACTATCCATTCCTCTTTTTTCGATTGGTTTTTCAATTAAAGTATTTTTATATTCTTCTAAAATTCTAGCATCAATAACACCACGACCAGAAGTGATGAAGTCACAATCACATTCTTGTGCGGCTCCACTTGGTCCTAATAACTTATCCTGTTCATCTCTCCAATCTTGTTCTCGTTCAGGATGAACCGTCCAATGAAGTTTTATCATATTCCAATCATTAGTTCCATTTTCTGCACCAACCCAAGTTTTATGAAACCAATTACCAACACCATTTGGTGTGGATAGTGCAATACATTGACCACCAGTAGATAATGTACTTTGTGCAGCAGTCCATATTGTATCAATCTTATCGATAAATGCTGCCTCATCCATAACGAGTAAGGATAGTGCCTCTGAACGACCTGCATCCTCAGTAGATGATACGGCCTTTACTTGTGAACCATTTGAATATCTAAGTGAGAGTTTGTTATCCTCAACACATTGTGACCTTACCCAACTCGGTAGGTTTGCATGCATCACTCGAATCTTCGTAACCAAATTCTTAGCGGTATCTTGTTTGGTTGCTATAACCAATATGTTCTTATCTGATTGAAATGTCATCATCCATAAAGAGTATCCAGCAGTTAATGTTGATATACCTAACTGACGAGCTTTCAAAATAACATTATAATTATGATTCTTAAAATCTTTTAATGATGCTTCTTGAAATGGGTATAACTCAAATGGAACTTTACCTTTCATTGGATGCTGAATGACAGCATACTTTTTCAAAAAATATACTGGATCTTTAGCACATTTTAAATACTCTTTTTTGATTACTTCTTTTATTTTATTATTATCAGTCATTAATCTGCTATATCCAATATTTTAATTCCAAAGTAAGTGGGAATGGTTACTGATGCCACCCCATATGTAAAGTATAGCCATTTATTTTCGTACCAACTCGGTTTTGCCAGTTTTGCCTTTTTTATGTAAGCCTCATTTTGTGCCTTTATCGAGACAATCTGTTTATCTTTTGCTACAAGTAGTAAAGAATCTAACTCCATCTGTTCCTCATATTCCGTTACTAAGCCTTCGTAGATTTTAATCTGAGCTGATTTAGTACTATCAGAATATTGTAATTCTTTAATTTGATTTGCTATTCCCAATACCTGTTCGTCTGTTAAAGTTGTTTGTGCAAACAATGGTATGGATAACAATAATATCCATAAGTGTTTCATATTCATTACCTATCTGTGTAATACATAAACTATACCACTTCCACCAATCACTACTTTCTTTGTTCCAATCGGATATAGTGTATCTGCTGACAAAGATGTTCCTGGTATCACTCCACCATTTGCGGCATGAATAACAACATTAGTTACTACTTCACATATAAATGCTGCACCAGCATTTGAACCAGTCGCATGAAATGTTGTTGAAGAAGGAACTTTTGTTATTCTATTATAATCGCCAGTTGCACGAATTGTAGGTGTTGCTCTGTGCATGCTCATATTGTTTTCTCCTTATATATATAATTATTTAGATTTTGAAAACTTTCTTAAAAAAGCTGCTGCATCGTCTACGGCATCCTTTTCGAAAGTTACTTCCATCTTTTTTACCTCGTTCTTAGTACGAGTAAGTTTTCTTTTTAAATTTGTTATTTCTTTTTTGTTTTTGGTTTTATTTTCTTCTAATTTTTCCACTTCCTTTGCAACTTCTTTTTCTTTTTTCTTCTGTTCTTTAATTACTTTACCAAGTTCCTCTACTTCTTTTGATTTTTTAGCACTTAAAATAGTACTTAATCCAAAAAGTCCTAAAATACCAACTATGAGTTTCTTTAAAAAGTCCATATTTACATCTCCATTATTTGTTTGTATGTAGATTTACCCTCTAATTTTTTAGTTTTAGCTGGTTCATCAAAATCACTATCATCATTTTTTTTATATTTTCCGAATCCGTCCTTATCCCTAACCATTTTTTCATCAACGGGTTTTGGTATTCTAAAATTAACTACCTTTCTTCCGTTTATTGTTGGCATTCCATAATCATCTTTACCAATTTCTTTTACTTTAATTTTTTTGTTTTTAAATCTACCACCTAAGATGGTATCTCCAACATTTATATCTATTGTAATGGCCATTATTTAACTCCTTTAGGTAACAAATCAACTAACTTACCACCTTTCCATTCTCTACCTTTAACTGCACCCATTATTCTGTGGTCTTTCCATTTATTCCATAATTTTTTATTACCTGCAAATACCGATTCTCCACCTTGCTGTACTTGTCTATATCCACTTACACTTCCCATTTCCTTAGAACCAGGTTCAGGTGTTGCTGGTACTCCACCACTTTCTGTTCCCTCTGGTGGTGTTGTTGGTTTAATTAAAGTTTGAGCAGTTGTTACAAAATTTGCTGTTTCAGGTGGAATGGTATATTCTTGTTTTCTGTGAAATCCGTGTATTCCATAAGTTCTTTGTCTCGGTGATAATGGTGGTGTGTCATCTCTTAACTCATCAGATTTAATTTCTGAATTACCATCGGGATCACTTAAATATTTGTAAAGTTTACCTGCATCTCTTTTTGCCCGTCTTTCATTATTCTGACTATCAGGACCCCCATAGATATTATCTGATGCTGGAAAATCAACTTGTTGCATTCCACGAGTTAAACTTGCAGGTCCTACATATCGTCTTTCACCTCTTTTGGTAAATAAACCATCGGGCCATGCATCTCCTGTGGTTATTCCAGATCCACCATATCCTGAAGTACCCGTTGGTGAAGCTTCGTTAATTAATTTCCACAATCCTTTTTCGAATATGTTCACTAATTTCTCCAACTTATCATAAGGTTTTGTCCATCAAGTTTTTCAGTTACATTATCTTCCCTATCTAACTGACCACCTAAACCTCTTTCTATGATATTTTTTAAATCTTTAAATGTTAAATTTTTATCATCAAAAGGATGTGCCATATGTCCGTATGCTCCACCTTCTGTGATTAATTCTCTAAGTTCATCATCCCACCAATCTTTTGAAAGTGGTGAATATTTCTCAACATGAAGTCTTGGACGACCACCTTTAAATTTCTTTTTTGTTTTCTTTGCCGCTAAATCAGTATCTGCTTCGTTATTTTCTTTACGAGTTTTAGCATCAATTCCTGATGCTATAGGTGGGCCGGCCATTTGTTGGTCTTTATCAACTCCCATCCACTTCATGACTTTCCAACCCAAATTATCCATTACATTCCGTAAAGTTTTTTTATACTTTTTTACCTCTCCGTGAGATATTGGATTTGTTGCTCTATGTGACATAGTGTAATCTTCTTCTGGATCCATTGCTCCATCACTTAGTATATAATCAATTACTTTCCAACCTAAATCATTCTGTAATGATTGTATCCAATCTTCAGACTCGGATTTGTATTGTCCCAAAGATTTGTAAAATGTAGGTGGCCCGTCATCAGTTGGTGCATTATTTGTTGCCGAACCAGCCTCATTTAAAATATCTTTAATATCATTCTCAACTAAAAAATCACCAATGACATCATCACTAAATTCTTTTAAGTAATCTCTCATCTTGTTTCAACTTTGTTTTTATCTAACCACCATTGAACTTTAGCAACTAACATATCCTCATCTCTACCACCTCGTCTTGCACTAAAACTATTTAAATAATCTTTAACTAAATAGTAAGCTGGTTCTTCATCTTTTGAACCAGGTCTGATATTTCCTACAACTTGCGATGCTTGCATATCAGTATTTACATGGTACTTTAAATAATCATAATCAAATATACCATCATTATATCCTGATGTTTGAACCCAATTTAAAATCTTATCACCTTTATCACTTCTCCAATCCCAATCATTTTTGTATTTAGAATGTCCCCATCCTTGTACATAAGCGTAATACTGATACATTAAGTTAGTAGGTTGTCTTTTCTTACCAGGCTTACCTCTATAATCTAATTTATGAAAACCATCTTTCATTACTTCTTTACAAAGTTTTATTGTTTTTGATGGTATTTTAGGTTTAGCGCCAGTTGCCTTTTTAGCCATATTTATGACTTTATGAAAGTCACTATGTGTTACAATTCGTTCTACTATTAATTCTTTTAATTTAATCATCTTTTTTCCAAATCAAATGCCCTGGTTAACATTGCACCAGCATTTTGAAGTTTAAGACGAGCTTCATCATATTTTTTAAAGTATCTCATTAAAGTTCTATTCTTACTCTTTTTAATATCATCCTCAAGTTCATACCAAAGTTTCCCATCTCGTGCCTTATAAATGTAATTACTTCCAACCCTTAGTAATTTTTGGTGATTCATAGAAATATCATCAAGGTCTACCTTTTCTTCTAATATTTTCTTCATTTTAATCACTTATTTTCTCCGATATATATAGTTTCACACATATAAATATTAAACTTCTAAACTATTGAGTTTTTCTTCAACTTCTTCTTTAATTTTATTTAATTCTTCGAGGGCCTCGGTAGACATTTTTTCAACTTGTTCCTTATTCTGACTCCACTTTTCTTGTTGTAGTTCTATTTCTTTAACACCAACCGAATCATAAATCTCTACTGGTTTAGAAGCCTCTACTTTCCAATCTTCTATACTTGAAATTTGGTCTCGTATATAAGAAAGTTGGTTGTTTAACACCTTACTTTCTTCCCACTTCTCGTATTTTCCTTCGATACGAAGTTTATTTTCAAATGTTATTTGACAATCAAAACAATGTTGATGTAATCTATACATCTTATCATCTAATCGTTTTTTCATTACCTTTTTACACTTAGGACAAAACCAAGGCATTCTAGCATCCTTTAATGCAGCTGAGCGTTCATTTTTCTTTTCTCGTTCTAATCTTACTTCTTCTTCTCTTTTTTTCTTTTCGTCCAAATCTTCCATCTGAACATAAATCTTTTTCTCAACTTTATCACCACGAGCAACACGCTTAATATTTTCTATTTGTCTTTCTCGTTCTCTGTGATTAGTTGATAAAATACTATCACTCATACTCTAACTCCTTTGTAACGAATCAAGTTTAAACTTAAATTTTAAGTCCTCAAGTTCTTGATCTCTTTTCATTAATTCTAATTCGGCTTGTATTGCCTTAACACTATTTTCTTGTTCTATCTGTGTTTCTAATGTTGATACTCTATTTTCTAACTTGTACCATCCACCACCTAATGCACCTACCAAACCAATAATATTAATAATAAATTTAATATTATTCATTTTTTTCATCTTAAAGATTTCTTGTATATCTTCGAAATCTTCCATTAGAATGTCATCAATCCTGTTATTTGATTAATAGGTGCAAATGCTCCTGTAAATTTAAATGTCTTTCCGTTGTATTTAAAAACTATTCCTTCACTTGGAACTATTGCCTTCAGACCACCAATCTTATTTAATTTATCCAATTGTAATTTTAATGTGTTAAGTTTTTTCAAATCCTTTTTACTTCTCACATCTTTAATTGCTGCATCTAATTGTTTCTTTACTCGTTGAACCGTAGAGTCAGGATTTGCTGCTAACCAACCACTTACATTTGTCATTATTTCTGCACCAACTTCAAAGAACAATTCCTCAAATGGTTTCATATTCTTTTTAACCATTTTTGCGTGGTCTACTTTATCCGTAGTCAATACCCAATCTAAAAATTCAGGATGATTTTTAAAATCTTTTTTAATCATTGGAACTTTATACGACTTATCAAAAAATGCCCATCTTTTAGTTAATTTTTTTAATGGTGCCTTTGGAATTGTAAATCCGTGTTGTTTTGCTGCATTAAATATAAATTCTTCCCAATAGGTTTGGTGATATACTGAAAGTGAATCACTATCTTTTAAGTTATATTGTTTCTGTAATCTATTTAACTTATTTATAAAATACTTTTTCTTCTTTTCAAAATTTTGATGTTTAGGTACGGTTAAAAAATTAGGTTTTCCAATCTTATATCGTTTCTGTATGTTTTGGTTGACTTGTTTAATCATACCAGCTAACATTCTTGCACTATCTTTGACCTCTCCAATTGCATTTCCTTCATCATCATATTCGAGTGCTCCGTGAAATACGATTTCTGCCTTGTCATAATTTATCACATTAGATGACTTTGGCCACATAACCTCAAGATTCATCCAAGCCTTACCATTCTTGAATATTCTGTTTCTTTGTTTTTCAGAAAGAGAACCGATGGCCTTTTCCAAATCCTTCATAGCAAAACTAAATGCGTCCGATATATCCCCCCTACCTTTAAACTTTGAAATTATTCCACCTGTGGTTAGTGCTGTCTTACCACCATTCTTCAAGTGTCCTTTGTTTCTAGCGGCTACTAATCTTTCTGTAAGTAAATTTTCTTTGATCTCAAATAACTTTCTAAACTTGTTGGTCATCATTTGATAAACACCTTTATCGAAATAACCAAATGCCTGTTTAAATAATTTAGGTCTTTCTTTATCATCTATTTTAGGTGAACCGAGTAATTCTCTCATTACCGTTCCACTAACTTCTTTTCCACCAACCCTAACTGATTGATGTGGAGCTACCATAAAGTATCCGTGTTCCTCATATCCTTTTAGATTATTCTTGTGTTTTCTATAATCTTGGAAATACGATAAACCACCACTTTTCTTTTTACCACCTGCCAATCTACCAGCATCCTTAGCTCCAAATATATATATCACGGCTGTAGTCTCGGAATCGTATTTTTTTAGCACATTATTTGCCACCAATGGAACTTTTTCCTTTATAATACGATTCTTAGGAACACCCATCTTTACCATATGACGAAGTTTTTCTCTGTAATTCATAGGGTGTTTTGGTGGTTTTTTGATGTCTGATGTGGTGATGTAAGCATCATCTACCTTTGACTTTAACCACTTGTAAGTTTTTAAGTGATGTGGGCCAAATGGTTGATACCTACCACCATAGATTCCTACAATCTTTTTAATCTTAGGTCTATCTTCTTCGGGTAGTAAATCTCTTATCAATTCTCTTGTTAATTTATCCATTATACTCTCCCACCTTTATCGAAGGTTGTAAATTTCTTTAACTTATCAAATGCTCTAAATTTTTTCATCTTTTCTTGTTTTGTCCATTTCATCTTATCAAATACTTTCATTCTCATGTGTTGTTTTACTATCCAATAAATATCAAGTGGATTACCACCCATTGATTTTATCCACTTGGCGTATTTCTTAACCAATTTAGCTGATACATGCTCATGTCCATAATGAGTCCAAAACCCTTTCTTTGGATGTAATTTAGCAGTTGAGTCTTTTCCTATATCGTGAAACAATGCTGATAGAGCGAAGTCTATATCACCTGTTTTAAGTGCCCTATTCGTAACAGCAATAGTATGTTTTAAAACATTACCTTCAGGATGTGCATCTCTCCTCTGGTCGTAGTTTTTTAGATTATACACGCGTTTCTTCAAGTCACTTGGTAACGCGTTATAAATGTCTTTGAATTTCTTCGGTTTTTTCCGAACTGCTATTTCATTTAAGAATTTATCTTTTTCCATATTTTGTATTGCTTTACCGATGTCCCTTCCTTTTAAATCACTTGAAACATCACTACCCCTTACCGATAGTTTAAATCTAATTAATTTTTTAAAATCTTTTCCAATGTACTTACCCCATTTAAGAATTTGACCTTTACTCAATTTGGTCTTTTCTTGAAACTTTTTAATCAAAAAAATATTCTCAGGTTTAAAATTCTGTAATGAATTTAAAAACTGAATATCAACTATTTCTTGAGTAGGATAGGCTAAACCATTTAATTTCCTTATTGAATTTACATCATTTTTTCGTAAAATCCAAGCTAAAAATAAAATATAATCGTTTTCATTTATGTATGGAATCTTAACTTGTAATCCAGGTAATATCTGTTTTGTAAATCCTAACGAATCAGCAAGCTGTAAATACCTCTTGGGTGATTTTGCCTTTCTAATCGACTTGACAAACTCATCTCTGATTCTTTCTTTACTCACACCTTTAAGACTTGGATTCTGTCTTAGTGCCCTTTCAGTTTCCTTACCTAACTTACCACCGAGTGCACCTTGAAATCTTAATGCCCTCATCTTTCTTAACGGATCTTCATCAAATCTTTCGACAGCATTTCCAACGGTTCGAATCTTCTTCTTTTTTAAATCTGCTATACCACCAACCAAGTCTACAATTTCACCCCTATCCATATCGTAGAACAACGCATTTATGGTCAAATCCCTTCTTTTTACATCACCCTCGATGTCGGTATAATCAACTGAACTTGGGCGTCTCCCTTTACCAATATCCTTTCTGAATGTTGCTATTTCGTGTCCACCAACTATTACGACACCGAATTGTTTTCCAACCTCTACGGTTTTCAATCCACCTTTTTTTGCTATTTGTAATACCTCATCGGGTTTAGCATCGGTGGCTAAATCAAAATCTTTTGGACTCTTTCCTAATATTGCATCCCTTACTGCTCCACCCACAACAAAAAGTTTTTTCTTGTTTTTCTTAAAAAGCTTGTGTATCTTCCTGATGTCAGAGGGGATGTTGAGCCTAAATTTAGAATACTCATTCAACGGAATTAAATTAGAAAGATAAATCATACTTGGTCTATTATTCCTTCTCTGTCCTTGTACCATTTTCTAAATTTTGCTGGTGTACCGATTGTTATTTTGTTCTTGGGGACATATTTGAGAATTTCTTTTTGCCAAGGTCCTGGTTTATTGTCTCCCCATTGTTGCATCCAATATCCATCCCTTGTAATCCTCTCCATTACAAAAACATCTATAATCTTAGGATTATATATAAGAATTTCATTCCACCATGCCGATGGTTTATCTTCTGGATTTATAAGATTCTTCTTTATTTTTGATTTATTCTTTACCAACCACTTGTTTTGCCAATCAAACCACTCTTTTATAAATTTACTAATATAAGGTCCTGCTTCTTTTACTGTTAATTTTTTATATTCATCATATTCAATTTCATCATCTGTCATCCATAAGTCATGAAATACCGCATCTATTCGTCTAATTTTATTTTCCATTGTTTCAAGTTTCTTAAAGAATCCAGCTCTTTTCATAGCATTTTTAAAAATCATTCTATCACCAGTTATGTAATGTGATTCTATCCATCTACGACCAGTCTTATCGGGTACTGTATCGAAGTCCATGTATCGTTTAGCAAGTAAGTTTCCCCTAACATAAAATATAACTCCACCCGTACCTGTTTGAATACCTCTACCTTTAGCAAGTGGTGAGTCATTGTTAGCACGAGTGAATGTTGATATGGATTTTTTCTTACCTATTATCTTACCAATTGTTTTTATGTGGTCTGGATTAGTAACATGAAATGAACTAATAGGTATTTTACCAAACATCTTTTCGTGTAATTTAGGATAGAGTGCTATCTTATCCCCATATTTTATATTATCTAATGTTTTTCTTGTATGAGCAGGATACCACTTATTATCGTCTAACCAATCTTCTGTTAATAATTGTTTTAATTTAATCATACTATTTCTCAAAATCCGTTGAATAATCTTGACCACCATATTTATCCCAACTTGCTATAGTGTCATAAAAATCTTCATATTTAAGTCCAGTATTGATAACTCTCTTTATCACCTGAACTCTCTGAATACTCTTATCATCACCTCTACCTTTTGCTGCATCATATGGATTATCCGCCTTTGGAAAATGAAGTTGAGTATATCTACCCTTCTCAAACCAAGGCTCGGGTTTACTACTATCCACTCCTAACTTTCGTTTTCTTCGTGGATTCGTCCAACCTGTTTCGGGTTCACCTGCATCCGAACCGCCCGTTGAACCGTTGTTATGTGAATACTCATTAAGTATATCCACAAGTTTAATCATTGAACTCTCTACCAAAAAATTCATAATTTAATTTTGTATACTTTTCCCATTCTTCAGGAACATCATCTTCTTCAAAAATCGCCTCAACTGGACATTCAGGCTCACAAGCCCCACAATCGATACATTCTTCTGGATCGATGTAAAGTTGTTTTCCGTCAGGATTAAATCCATCTGCCTTTGCCTCATCTCCTCTACCTTCTCTGTCATCAGGTCCGTGAATACAATCAACAGGACAAACTTCTACACAAGCTGTATCGCAAGTACCCACACAAGGTTCTACTATTATAAACGCCATTTTAACTCCTTTTTAACATTTGCTTTAAATCTTTTTTTGGTACTAAACTTTGTTGTTTCATCCATTTTTTTGCTATTTTATTTTTAACTGGTTTTTTCATAAACTTATCAATTCCTTGACCAACTAACATCTTAAATTTCTTTTCTGCCTGTTTTGGTTCTAAGTGTTTATTGTTATCCACAATTAAAAAATTACTACCACCGAACAACCCTTGAAAGAATGCCATATTTTTCTGAACATCTTTCCAACTATCCTCTACCACATCTGCTGGTAATACTCGTGGTCTTGTTTCGTTTCTTTGCTGTGCAACTTCTAATGAGGTTGTTACGAAAACCATATAAGTATCATAACCTAAATCTATCAATCTTTTTCTTTTCTTTTGTACGGATTTAAATTTATGACCAGTTCCATCGATAATAACGCCCAAACGACCTTCCAAGTATTGTGCCATTCTCTGTTTATTTAGTGATTTAGCATAACCTCGTAAACCACTATATCCTGCATAATCTGGATCTGTAAGTTGTTTAAATAATTCGTCAGGAAACTTTTGAATGTTAAGGTAATCTACGGATGAATCTTGCCCATAAAATTTCTTTAAAAGCATTTCTAATTCTTGGTCTTGATTAACCATTTTTAATCCATACTTGGAAACATTTATTTTTTCAGGAATACCGAATAAACCCTTTGCAACATAGGATTTACCACTACCAGGTCCTCCAGCCAAGAATATACCTTTAAAGATACCTGGATCTCGAACTCCTTCGTTTAGTAAATCTACCAATTTTATCATAAGCAAACTCCGTTTAGGTGTAATGATTCACTAATAAATATAAGAAAAGGAAAATTTTAGAAGTTATTAGATGGATTCGCCTATACCGATGTGAATAACTTTATAGTCCTCTGATGTAGGAATGTATCTCCAAGGATCAATTATTACTGAACCTTTTTCAAACGGAAAACTTGTAAATTCAGGATGTTTAGTTCCGATAAAATATAATTGAGAATGATTCTCAGTTTCACTATCATCGTACATTTCCTTTATTTTTTCCCAAGGCTCATCAACATACGGATCCCATATAAATACTCCATGTCCTCTTTCTTCTAATATATTCTGTAATAAGATGGATGGACTGCCTGTTGCAATGTTGGTTTCAGGTTTGAAAGATTTTCCGAGTATATTTATTCCTCTATCTTCAGCATGTTTTTCTATCAAATCGGCTAACCAATCAGTTTGATTTTCTCGTTGTTTCATTATATTATCAAACCAATCATGAGATAAATCTAACTCTTGTGATAACCAACTAAGTGCTATGTTATCTCTTGGGTGACATCCACCACCATCTCCCATACCACCTGACCAATAGGATTCGGCTAATATTCTTTTAGTACCAAGTGATAACGCATTCATCACATCATCACAATTGGTATTAGGTAGTTTATGACACATTTCCATTACGGTATTTGCAAAAGATAATTTTGTAGATATAAAAGTATTGTAAGAAACCTTAATCAATTCGGCATTTTCAATTGTAGTTTCAAACACAGGAGCATGTGTTATTGTTTTGTAAAACTTTCTTGCAGTTTTTAATGCCCAATCATCATCTTGACCAAATAAAATAAATTCAGGATGTAAAAAATCTCTCATTGTTGTTCCCATAGCAATAAAGAATGGATTGTAACACAATTTAAAATATGGATTGTGGTCTATAATTGGTTTAATTTCTTTACGGATTGTACCAGGTAAAACCGTAGAAATAATAATAACCACTTTTGGTCGCTGTTCATCCCATATTTCTATTTCTAAATCTTTAATACCTTGTTTTAAATAAGTGTAATCAAAATCTTTTCTATGCTTTGGTATCCGTGTAATTCCTTCAAATTCATCTCCGTGTGGTGTCTGAATCGGAACGAAAATAATATCAGATTCCTGTACAACTTCTCTTATCGATTTTATTTCTATCTTACTTTTATCTAAATGGTCTTGAGCCCATATTTCCTGATATTGAAGTTTCTTTGTATCGACAATTTCTTTAACTTGTTCTGAAGGATCATAACCTACTACTTTATGACCTCTCGATTCTACTGCCAAAGCACAAGGTAAACCAAGTTTACCCAATCCTATAAATCCTACATTCATGATACTAACTCCTTTTCTAACTCATCCATCTCTTTATGAATAAGTTCTTTTGAATTATAAAAAATTTCTTGATTATGTTTTATTTTAGGTAAAACAGAAACATATTTTTCGTGTAATTCTTCTTTAGGTAAATTACACACTCTTTCTACTTCGTTCATTATAAAGAAAAATCTTTCCTTATCGTTTTCAATTTCATCATAACTTTCATCAAACATTTCTGGAAAAGTTTCAAATCCTCTACTCCGTAAATGTTTTAATGTATATGCACATCCCAATAAAATCATAGGGTGTAATAGCATAGTTCTATAAACTTTTTCTGTTATAAATTTAAATTCATTTGGACTATCAAAACCACTACCAAGTACTGAATCCATTACGAATGAAAAATAACTATTCTCAAAATACTTATGTGGAATCGCCTTTTTATCCTCTAATATTGGCCATTTATTATCAAGAGACGCCCTTATTTCTGTTTCATCAAATTCATCTAAATTTACAAATCTGGCAGTTGAATCGGTCATTTCTGTAAATTTTCCACTTGGATTTATATGCTGTACCATATCTAAAACTAATGGAAGTTTTTTCCACTCCTCATATTCAAAGGAATTTGGATACCAATTATTTTCTACTGCAGTATCAGTTGAATTATATGCTTTATTCATTTCTTCTGCACTTTTCAAAGAATTATGATAATCAATTTCATCTTGATTTCCAAAGTATGCTGAAACATACCCCTTATCTAAAATATTTCTTCTAAATATTTCATTTAAAGAAAACTTTCTATGTATGTGCAAAGTAGAACAGAGTGCAATATATGTTTTTGGTTTTCTATGATTTTCTAAAAATTTAAAATACTCATCTGTATAAGGTATCTTGTTACCAAATAAATATTTTTTTCTAACAAGAAATTCAATTTGATAAAATTCCGAATCTACCCCAACAACATTAGGATGAAGATTTTTTGCAGTATTACTATCTAAAATTTTTACTTTGCCTGATTCAACCCCAACTTTTTCTAAATCGTTTAATATTTTATTTACCATCCACCTCTCTAATATTTCACCATGATGATTTAATATCAAAGGATATTTTATATTTGAATTTTTATAACTATGTGTTTTCTGATCAAACTGAGAATCATTAAAATTAGTTTGATTGGTTATCATGGGTGAATCATAATGTTCCCCCTCATTATTATAACTTGCATCTTTTATAGCAGCAGAATCATCACCTATATAATCATTGATTTTAGGATATGCTCCACCATATTCATAATGATTAAAAATTGGTGATGGAAATCTGTCGTCTGTACTATTCCAAAATCCACCAGTTTCACATATAATTTCTATAACATCAAATCGAGTTGGTACTTTGTTATCTTTTCTATCAAGAGTAACTTTACTCATTTCTTCAATATTATTTCGTGCAACCTTACCGAGTTTATTCTCTATTTTATCTAAAAATAATTCATCAGTATGATACTCTTTCCACGCAGAATCTCTAAATTTTAATATTTCATCAGATGATAATTGTTTTGAAGTTGTTGGTTTTGTATCGTATGAGTGAAACGAATACGAACTATATTTTTTATTTAAAAAGTAATCTGAACTATCTTTGTACCATTGAGTACCAGGCAATGATATTGCAGGGTAGGCATTCCACCCAACGGTATTTAATTCTTTACTAAACTCTAAGGTTTCTTTCATAGTATCTAAGGTATCGGTTGGTAAACCAAAGATATAATTTGCCATAACATGAATATTGGCATCTTCTACTTTTTTAACCACATCCTTAATGTCTACATCTTCAAATTTACCTTTAGAAACTTCTAACCTTATACTTTTCTGTGAACTTTCAATACCAAGTGCCAACCATCTTATTCCTGCATCTCTTAATAATTTTAAAACTTTTGGTTTTTTAATAGTATCTACTCTTGAATATGCCCACATTATTAATTCAGAACCATATCCTCTTTCTATCAATCCCTCACATAAAGGTACATAATATTTTGGATTAAGTAAAAACATCTCATCAATAATTCTAATAGTTTTTACTCCCATCCCTACCAACTTATCAAATTGTTTTAATATAAACTCAGTTGACCAAAACCTCATTTTATTATAGTTACCGGCAACACCTATTTCTTCATTATCATCCCTATTAATCATATTAATCATACAAAATTCACATTGAAATACACAACCTAACGATGTGTATATAGAAGCATAAGGTGTTCTTTTTTTCTCATCGTATTCTGCATGCCACATTGGTGAACGATACAAATCAAAAGGTTTTTCTTTATATGGTAATAAATCCCAAGCATATCCAGGTAAATCTATATCCATTCTTTCTTGTGGTACAACTTGTTGTGGTTCTGTTAATATTTGTGTTTTTTTATGTGATTCATCTATCCTATAACCAATACCTTTTACTTTTTGTAAATAATCCGTAATCCAAATTTCTTCACGATCTAGTTTTAAAATTTCCCACAAAGAATAAACACCTTCGTTTGTAAAAACAATATCAACACTCAATTCTTCTCTCAAAACTTTAGTAGGCAATGCCTGTACATGAGAACCCAAAAAGGATATCGGAGCTCTCGGATGTATCCATTCTTTTGCTTTTAATAACTTAGACAATCGAAGTGCACCTTCCATTTGTGCAGTTCCACCATTTACATTTTCTCCATATACACAAAAGACTATTAATTTTGGATTTATATCAAAAACACGTTTAATGAATGTATCATCATCAAGTTTTTCTGCCAATACATCAATTATCTTTACTTTGTGTTTTTTAGAACGACAAGATTCTGCTAATAATAAGGCCCAATATGGTGTTCCTATGGCAGAATATTCATTTGAAAGATTTTGATATACCTCTTTTGAACTCGCAGGATTTATAAATAGTACATCCGTCATTTGTATAACCTTCTAAATTCTTTATATAAAAAATCTGCCCATAATGAATGTGATTTTTCATCAGGATGTGAACCATTAAATCCACTCCATCCACCCTTAGTATTTTTAAATGTATTTACTTTATTATCCCACTCAAGAATACCACCTGTTTTCTTTTTCACCTCATCCATTATCCAATCTTCTTGACATTGATGGTAAATTTTATCAAGGTTATACAAATTTTCATAATTACCTTGTATGTGATGTAATACATTATTCTCCATAGAAAAATAAAAGTAGTATTTTATATTATATTTTTCTAATAATTGTTGCATTGCAAATACTCGTAGGGCAGTTTCTTCGTTAAAATAATTATCATCAAAATAATACTTTACATATTGTTCCCAAAAGTTTTGTGATGGTGACATACCTAAAAATGGGCCGTGGTCTTTATTACCTGCGGGATCTCCACTAGCATCCATTCCATTATTATTGGAAGCAGACATATATTCTGGTTGAACAGCAAAATTTATTGATTCATACATATTAGCAATATCATTATACCTTTCTGTTCTTACCGATTGTGACCAACCTAAAACTATAAAAGTATCTTTCAACTTATCTTTATTATTAAAAATCCAATCTTTTGTTGTCCTATAAATTCTATTATTAGAACTTCCATTTTGTGAATGGTTTATTTCTTCAACTCCCATTTTATCTGAAAGTACTTTACTCCATCGATGGGTAAATTGCCAATTACTATCATTTGGATTTTGTAATTCATCTCCCCAAACAAAGCTACAACCATTTGTATATAAATATTTCATAACACATTCCTAATTTGTTCATCCATTGCCAACTTCATAACATTGAGTAATTCAGTATAGGAATGTTGATTTATATTACAATTTGCGTATTTTTTTAATATTTTTTTATTGTGAATAATCTTAGGTTTAACCATTTCTAATAAATCTTGTAATTCTTGATTTGACTTGTCTTGTAGTTTTTTTAAATTATCTATAATAATTTCTGTCCGTTTTTTCAAATCATTTTCTTCATCATAACTCTCATCAAACAATTCAGGAAAAGTTTCAAATCCATATTTTTTAATCCACTTTAATAGACTTGGTGAACCCAAAACCATAAATGGTTGATTGTACATTATTGGAAAATAAAATTTTTCTGTAAATCTTATATTAAATTTATGATATTCTGATTCTGTAACTACACTACAAAATGCATCTTTATAATAAGGAAGTATGGAATGAACTGAACTTAAATGTGATGTTTCTTGTTGATGGATACCACGGTGTGGGCCCAATCCCAAATCATCAAGATAAACTTCTTTCCATCTTGCAGAAACATGACCATCCTTTAACAAATTATTTTCTTTTAATTTATAATATAATAATTCACGATGATCTCCTTTACTACTCATAGGACAGATAAATAATTTACTTCCGTCAAATTTTACTTCTTCTGTATAATCGTTAAGTGTATTCTTATGAGTATCCAAAGATGATATTAAACAATGGTTAAAGGAAACACTATTAAATCTCATTTTCTTATCAAGATTGATGTGGTCATAGTATTTATACATTCCATGATTTGGCCCTTGATATATTATTTTTTCCATTGGTATGTTACACCACTTAAAAAAATTGTAATAATCTTTAATGGTATCTTTATGAAACATCCACTCCACAGGTTCATATATTACAAGATAATCAAATTCAACTTCTAATAAGGCCTGTTTTGCACTAACCCAAGATGAATGATTAGAATTATCTTTAAAACTACATTTCCAATATTCCTCTTGGTCATAACACGGCCAAGGAAATTGTATGATTACAAATTTCTTATCATAATGTCTTTCAAAATAATTATTAATTACTTCGACTCCACCATAGTTCCATCCGTCTGGCCAAGGTTTATGTAAAATCATACTTTAATTTCCTGTAACGAATTTAAAACTATCTGTTCTTTGTCAATTTTTTCCATAACTGATTGATTGTGTTTAATTGTTGGTAATAACTGTATATAAATATCATGTAACTCATCAAATGACATATTAATTACTCTATGTACTTCTAATGTTACAAATTTAATCCTTTCTACATAATCTTCTATTTCATCATAACTCTCGTCAAACAATTCAGGAAAAGTTTTAAACCCCAGCCCCCTAAGATATTTTAAATGATAAGGTGCTGTATAAAAAATACACGGATGAAACATCAAAGATTGTATTGTTTTGTCTGTACTTTTATGAATAGTACTATGTATATTATCGTCAAGATAAGGATCGTGTTCAATAAAATCTATCGGTGGACTTTCAGTAACAATTGAAAAATAAGAGTTTTTATAATTTATATATCCTGGAGTATTTTCTACTATTGAACCACCATATGGTGCATAACCAAATTTTTGAATTGTTCTATCGTGTCGATATTCAGCATCTTTTCCAGCAAACCATTGTTGAACAATTCGTTTTTCATCTATGTTATCTATCTCATCAACTATTTTCTCATCACTCAAATCATATTTTTCCCAAACTCTTTTTATATTTTTTGGTAAAATAAAATCTTTATGTGTTATATGTGATAATTGTGCCTCATCGATATCAGCGTGTTTTGAATGTGTTGCACCTTTGTCTAATAACAAAGGAAGTTTTGATAAAAAATCCTTGACTTCTTCTTGAGATATTGTTAAATTTAATACACCAAAAAACTCATATATAAAATCTTCAAGTTCGTCTGGTTGGTCTTTACAAGAACCACAAGATATTAAACCATATTCATCAAGTTTATGTTGAAGTAAATATGCAATTAATCCAGCTCGGTATGGATGTAATGTACCATTGAATGTCACATACTTAAATGGCTTTCTATACTTTGTTAAATAATTAGTTTGATTTTCATCGTATGGAACTACATCATCAAACATTTTCAAATAACATTCTGAATATCTATATGGTGCCCAATCAATTGTTAAATTATTTTCAAGTGGTAACGAACAATTTCCTTTATCTTTTATTTTGAAATTAATATTACCATCAAAAATATAAATATTATCCGTGTTAAATCCCCTTTTCTCAAATAAATCAAATAGGTAAATACGAACCGTAAGTAAAACTTGCTCAGTTCTTCTATCTAATATCAATATTAATTTATTTTGGTTTACTAAATCTTTTACTCTTTCGTAATTAGACCAATCAAAATCAATAGATTTAGTTACAAAATTCCAAGGCGGAATATTAACAAAAAATAAATTTGTATATTCATCACTTAAATCTTCATATTTCGTTATAGGATTTTCGAAAAATGGATTATTAGTTTTGTAATGTATTTCCCAATTTACACAAGGTTCTAAACTACAATCTTTAGGTATAAATTGTCTATATGGATATTTCATTTAAAAAATTATTTCGTTGTTCCACCGAGTATACTTTATAAAAGTGCTTATAATTGTGTTTCAATATATCTTTTATTGACCAATACCATTCATGTAATTCTTCTAATGATTTCTCACATAATTTATTAATCTCTTTTTCTATAGCCAGAAATCTTTGTCCTGTATCATCAATGTTATCATATGACTCATCAATAAAAGGTTCAAATGTTTTAAAACCATATTCCTTTAATTTTTTCAAACTACCAGCGTTACCTACATAAACAAACGGATGAAAATTGAGAATAGGTTTCCAAGTCTTTTCTGTAAATCCTATTGAATTACCATTTTTCTCTCGTGTTTCAAAATGTGATTCTGTACATATAGTAAAATATGTATCTAAATAATGTGGAATAATATTATTAATAACTGAATGACATACTGTAAAATCTTTTTTATCTAAAACTAAAGGTAGTTTTTTCTTGAGATCATCGGCCCCATTTTCGTACTTACTTTCTACCTCTTTATCATTTAAAAGATATCCGTAATGTTGCGACTTTAAATAATCTTCCTCTTTGTCAACAACATCCCAACTACTCATACCATAATCAGGAAATGATACTATACCTTTATCTAAATTATTATTGATATCTAAAGATAAAACTACTAATGCTCTATGTTCTTTGGGAAGTCTGTTATAGCATAAAAAATATTTACTTCTTACATTATTCTCACCATCTTCCCATTTTTCTCTATTTTCTATACTTCTTGAATGTCCACCATGATATAAATTATTTTTATGTTCGTTATTAAATCTATCAACGGTATTAGTACAATAATTAGAAACTACCATTTTAATATCATTAATATCTGATTCTTCATTCAACAATACATTAGCATCACTATATATTACATTTTTTAATGGTATTTCTTTTTTTAATAGTTTTTTTACAAACTCATCATACAATCTAAATAAAGAATCACCATGTATAGAATCTTCTTCATATCCATAATATACTAATAATTTTGCTTGATTATTACGAAGATGTTCTAAAGTTGTATTCGGAATAAAATCTAAAAATGATGTGTTGACATCCTTATTAGACCAAATATCTATACCTATCGAATGTCCAAAATTTCTCACACATACAGGATATACATATTTTTCATTTTTTATTTTCGATACTAATTTAATATCTACATCTTGATTTTCAAAATATTCACCAATTACAAAACCAGAATCACAAGGGAAGTAGTCAAATGATTTATACTCAATACAATTATCTATCGGTGTGAATCTTCCTTGTGTAGTTACTCTTGGTGGGCCTTCATCTGAAAATTTATCAACTCCTATTGTTAACATACCAATCCACAGTTTTTTTAATTCCTTCTTCAAAAGACCACTTTGGTTCAAATCCAAGTTCATCTTTAATTCTTTCGGTACTTACCATTCTAAAAGGTATCGTGGTTGGTTTTGTTTCATCATATTGTACTTTTGGATTTTTATTTGTGGCCTTTAAAACTGCATCTACAATATCACCAACTGTAATTGCTGTTCCAGCCCCAACATTATATGGTCTCATAGATTCTCCCTTTTCTAAAACTAACAATCCACCATCAACTACATCTCTGACATATAAAAAATCCCTAACAACATCTGATGTTCCCCAAACCACAAACGGATCCTCACCACTTAAAACTCTGTTAATTAGTGCAGGAACTACATGACAAGTTTTAGGATTAAAGTTGTCAAATGGCCCATACATTGCAGTTCCTCTTGCTAAGGCTATTTTTAAATTGGAAAATCCACTTACAAACTCCATTAGTTTTTCTCTATACCTTCTCATCCACCCATAACCAAAGTAAGATTCATGTGGTTCTTCATCCCAATATTCATCTTCTGTAATTGGATATCGTTTATCTGGATAACCAGTAGAACTATTTATATCCAAATAACCTTTAAGTTCACATTTTGCTGCGGCCTCTAAAACATTTGCAGTACTATTAATGTTATGTAACAATACTTGAACATTAGTTCTTACTTCTGATGGATTTGTTATGTAACCACCACAATGAATAACATAGTCAGCACCTTCTAATAGTTTAATACAATCTTCAAGTTTAAATAAATCTATATTTTCTATAACTTTAATTCTATCATCTTCTATTTCCATAGGTCTAACATGAGTGTGAGTGGTAACATCGGCACCTCTTTCAAGTAGTTCAAGTATAAAGTTTGTTCCTACGAAACCACTTCCACCCGTTACAACAACTTTTTTATCTTTATAAAACATTTATGACTCCTCATTTAATTTAGTACATAATTCTATTATTTGATTTTCTTTTAATTCAGGATGATTCCCAACATACAATCCAAACTGATGTATGTAATCAGAATTTGGTAAATCACCAGCATAGTAATCATATTTTTCTAAATATGGTTGTTTAGCCTGATTACCACCACCAGCAGTTCCTACTCTGTATTCTACTTGGTTATCTTCTAATATATCACATACTCTAATAAATCTGTCTTTATCATTGTTTAAAACTATTAATGGTAGTGCAAAATTACTATTTCCATCTGTTTGATAATCAGTTTTGAACACAGACGAATCTAATTTACCTAACCAAAGATATAAATTATCTACTCGTTTATCTATATTATAATCTAATCTTTTTATTTGAGATAAACCAAGTATTGCATTTAATTCTTGATTTCTCATATTATAACCTGGTACTGCAAAAGTAAAAAGTGGGTTTAAATCAGGATGTGATATTTCGTATTTTTTTTGTAATTTTCTTCCCAATTCATCATTTTGTAAATAATCCAATCGAGTCATTCCGTGTGAACGAAACATTTTTGCATATTGATATATTTCATCATCATTTGTACAAACCATACCACCTTCGATTGTTGTCATGTGGTGTCCAAAATAAAATGAAAAATTAGACACATCACCAAAAGTTCCTATTTTATTACCTTCGTATGTTGCACCATGAGATTCACAACAATCCTCAATTAAGAATAAATCATTGTCCTTACAATATTTTACCAACTCGTGTGTTATTGCGTTGAAACCCAAACAATGAACAAGTGTAACTCCAATTGTATTTTTATTTACCAAAGATTTTATCTTTTCTAAATCAGTAGAAAAGGTTTCCAAAGAAACATCTACAAAAACTGGCTTTAATCCAAGATTCACGATAGGTGATACATCACTCACCCAACCTAAAGTTGGAACTATAACTTCACCAACTCCCCTCATTTCTTTCATAATAGAAACCATTATGTAATTTGCTGAGGCTCCTGAATTTACAAAAACACTATGTTTCACATCTAACCATTCCGACCAAACATTTTCAAACTCTTTTACTTTACTTCCTTGAGTAAATCTTGCATTATCGATACTGATGTAATCAATAAGTTGTTGTTTATCTTCTTGAGTTATACTATCGTTTATAAGTTGCCATTTAAACATTAATCATTACCCCATTCTTCATCATTCGTATTGGATGGATAAAATCTTCCATTTTGATATTTGATTGGTTCAATATACATATTTGAACTGAACTCATCTTCCTCTAAATAAGGATACATATCCTCGATTGGTGTTTCCCAACCGATTATCTTTGGATTATAATTATGATATTCATGACAATTTAAATCCATAACAATAGGACCTTCGTGATTCAAAAACTCTCTAATCTGTTCTCGGACTTTTTCATAATCTGAACCATCGTCCACTATCATCGTAGGTATTTTATACGCCTCAACAATATCTTTAAAGTTTGGTGGATTGTATCCTATAGGCCCACATGCTTCCATCCTACCCTCAAAATTAGTTTCTTGGAATGCCTTAGTTATACCATAAATATGATTATTCATAATGATAGTTTTTAAGGGAATGTCATAATTTAATAAAGTTTGTAGTTCTTGTATATTCATATTGAATCCACCATCACCAATCACACAAACTACATTTTGTGATTTATCTGCTGCTACTGCTGCTCCAAGTCCACCAGCAAACGAGAATCCCATAGGTGAGTTTCCATTATTTGTAAAGTATCTTTGACCAGTTTTTGTTTCAAATGCGTGATTAGTAACCACAATGTTACCCCCACAATCACCACAGAATATATCATTACTTTTCATTTCTTCTGATAGAATACGAGTAAATGCATATGGATGTACATACTTGGTTGGTTTAAACATATCCTTTGTTACAGGATCATATTTATCTCTCCAACCTTTTACTCTATCTACCCACCAAGTAAAATCAGGTAAAGTTTCCGTTCTCTCTAAAATTAATAACTTTTTCTGTAAAATATTAATAAATAATTTTGCATCTGAGTAAATACATTCATCAAATGGAACTTGCTGTAGTTTCTTTTGTAATCCAGGTATATCAACATCTACCGTATATTTTTTAGCATTTCTAGCAAAACTATGTATGTTACCACCAGTAATTCTACCTGATATCCTACTACCTATTGCTAATAATAAATCAGAATTTTGGATTCCAAAGTTTCTTCCTTTTCCACCATAAGTTCCAATCCTACCACCAAAATATTCATAATCATCACATACAACATCAAGTGCGTTCCAAGTTGGAAACATAGGAATCTTTAAAGTTTTACCGAGTTGTAATAATTCATCAATGGCACCACTTAATCTAACTCCACCACCAATCATCAAACAAGGTCTTTCACTATTTTTAAAATCTTTAATGAAGTTATCAACTTGTTCCTCAATTTTAGAAACATTATATGTATCCCCAACCGTATCTTCAAATCCAACCAAACTATCAACATCTTCTATATCTTGTTTTTGAATATTTAATGGTATATCTAACAATACAGGACCAGGACGACCTTCTTTTGCTTTATGTATAGCATATTCAAGTTCATACTTAACATCATTTTTATCTGTTATCATCTTTGCATATTTTGTAATAGGTTCTACTATTCCAACTATATCTGTCTCTTGAAATCCTATCTGTCTGATACTTTCATTAGGTCTCATAAACTGAGAATTAATTTGACCAGTTATAAATAAACACGGAACACTATCGTAAAAACAATTTCCGATTGGTGTGACAAGATTCATTCCACCAGGACCACTTGTAGACATTGCAACTCCTATATCACCACTAACTTTTGAATAACCTTCGGCAGCAAAACCACCACCTTGTTCGTGCATAGTTGCTATGTATCGTATGTTATCATTTCTCGTAAATCCATCAACTAAATCTCCGTTAGCGTGTCCATACACAACGAATATTTCTTTTACCCCTATATCGGATAGATGGTTTATTATATAATCTGCTACTTTCATTAATCCCTCTTTGTAGTTATTGGTGTAACACTATGTTTGGGTTTTGCTAAATTCTCAACCCTATCTTTTTCATACTTCCAAGATGTATCACCAAGTAGTTTTTCAAGTTCTTCTTCTTTAATTTCATAAAAGTTTTCTTCTGCTGGAAACTGACCACCCTTTACTTCTGATTTATAATCTTCAAGTGCCGATTGTATCAACTGACCTGCTTCACAATATCTCTTTACAAACTTAGATTTAAACTCCCAAAACAATCCTACTAAATCGTGAAGAATAACAAGTTGTCCATCAACTCTATCTCCTGCACCAATACCATAAACTGGTATATCAAGTGTTTCTGCTATTATTCCTGCTGGTTCGGTTGGCATTGCTTCTAATAATAATGCTGAACATCCAGCATCTTGTAATCTTTTTGCTTGGTCTAACACTATCTCAGCACTCTTTGCTGTTTTACCTTGAACTTTATATCCACCAAGTTTAGCACGAGTATGTGGTGTTAATCCCAAATGACTCATAACCATAATACCTGAATCACATATTGCCTTGATTCTATCAACCATTGCTCCCTCAACCTTTACCATATCCATACCAGCAACTATGAATCTTCCAGCGTTTCTAACTGCCAATTCATTTGATTCTTGGTAGGACATATAAGGCATATCACCGATTAAGAAAGCATCTTTTGCTCCTCGTGATACTGATTCACAATGGTTTATCATCTCATCCATTGTAACGGGTATAGTTGTTTTGTATCCGTGTGTTGTCATCCCACAAGAATCACCTACAAGTATTGCATCAACACCTGCCTTATCTGCTATTAGTGATTGTGGATAATCATAAGCGGTAACAAGACAAGTTTTTTCTTTTGTTCTCTTATGTTTTCTTAATTTTATTATTGTAGTTTTTGTTCTACTATCTGCTGGCATTTTGTAACTCCTTTTTAATAATAACTAATTGGATGCTGATCATAACCAAATTTTCCTCCTGGTGAAAATATTGCCTGTTTTCTTGCAAATCGTTCATCTCCCCTAAATAAATAGGGTGTTGAATGATAATCATCACATAAAACTAGCCTAAAATCCACCGAAACTCTTGTGGTCAAATCATTTTTAGGTCTGTCCATAGTCGTGTGTAGACAATACCCATTAAAAATCATAACATCTTTTAATCCTTTAAGATTATTTGATTTACTATGTAAATATTTTTTTAAATCAGTATCCTCTCTATTTTTAGAAAAGTATTCAGAATCGTGATTATATTTAGAAAGAATTTTCTTAGAAGTTTTTAAATCTAATACTCTAAATCCTAAATCTTTATTTTGTGTAATAGGACACCAAATATTTATTTCTCGTGTGTGGTGACCGTTCATCCAATCTGAATGCCACATAGGAAAAATACTACTTTCCATATTAGGAAAATGAACTCTAAAATTAGGTACGGATTGAAAATAAAAATCTTTTCCCAATAATTTATAAATCTTTTTTAATACTTTCTCAACATATTCTTTTTTAAATTTTTCATCTTGATTATATAATAATTCACCTACTTTATTAACAGCAGATTTATAACCATCACCCTCAAAAGTAAAATAACTTTTTGGAAATTGTTTATGAAGTTTTTCTAAATCATCGTGTTCAATATTATTCTTTTCCATAATTCTAATAAAAAAATCATAAAAGGGTTTTTCAATTTCGTTTTTTACGAAATTCATATCAGATCCTAATATTTTACTTAGAGAAGATTTTTCACTAAGTTCTTCTCTAATATACTTTCTTCGAGCCCACGACTCTATTTCATCAAAGTATGGAATAGTCATCTCTACTTCTCCAAGTTTCGGGCAACTTATCATCATTTTTAATACAAAAACCAGTAAGTGTATATCTACTTTCTTTTGACCAATTATTTGTCGGTGTAACCCAATGAGGTATACCCATAGAATGATTATGTATCACTAATCTGTTTGGTTGTGGTAAAATAGTTTTAATATCATTATCAATTGACATATGTAGTAATCCACCCCAATCATATTTCCAAGTTTCTTTTTGAAAATGCATCACATATCCAATATAACCCATATAATCATCTACGTGGGTTCTTAAAAAATCTTTACCATTTCTATTATACTTTGTTGCCTGATGTCTACCTTTGCCAGACTTCCCATCCGTAATAGATTCAATAATAGGTTTTATATATTTTTTATAAATCTCCAAAACTCGTGGACTATGAGATACACCTTGACTTCCATAAAAATGATTTGTATACACCTCATCTACTGATGGGAAATATTCATCACCACTATTCCACAATTCATATCTATCATCAAATGATTGTGCAATTTCTTCATACTCACCTTCTTGAAAAATATCTACTATCTCATTGTAAATATCAATAGGTAAAAAATCATCAATTACCACATATCCGTTTTTATTATATTTTATTTTATAATTCATTTGGATTTTTCATAATTTTTTTATATAAATCCGATACTAATTTGTCTCTATCCCAATCATGAAAAAGTCGTTGATTGTATAGTATCTTATCGTAAACGGAATCATACATTTCTTTTAATTCTTCTAAAGATTTTTTATTAAGTTCTAAAATGTTATTTAATACTGCATCATATCGTCCACGAACATCTTCTATCTCATCATAAGACTCATCAAAAAATTCAGGAAAAGTTTTAAATCCTAAACCTTTTAAATACCTTAATGTATAAGGACATCCCAAAACTATAAATGGATGAAAAAATAAAGCTCTCCAAGTTTTCTCAGTTATTTTTAATGGTGTGTTTGGATAATCTTTTACTAACTCCTCTGGTATCTGACTATTAAACCAAGTTTCCGTAATAACAGAAAAATATGAATCTTGAAAATATTTAATATGTGTTTGTATTGACAGATGTTCATCACTTTCATCAGCACCATCTAATCTTTTTTTGTTACCAGACCAAAAATCCTTTGAAAGTTCTACTTTTGCCCATACAGCGTTCCAATCTATTTTTATTTGTTTTTTAACCCAATCATAAAACTCCTCACCACCAAAATTATTTGAATAATGAGAATCTTCTAAACAATTATTTTTGTATAAATCATCTAATAATACTACTCTATGTGGTTGAAATGAACCGTTCATACATAAAAATTTCTTTGTTTTAAGTTTATTATCATTTTCTTGAAATAAAAATTTCTTATAATATTCCCAACCTACTCCATCTCCAAGTGGACAATATAAATACTCATCCCAATTCTCAACAAAATCAAGTGGAAGATTAAGATTACCCTCTATAATAACAAAATCATCTTTAGTCATGTTATATCTATCTTTCATTACTTCCAACAATTTTTTTATTCTTAGAGCATCTGAAGCTTCGTGACGAGTTAAAATAAGTGTTCTTTTATTGAAATCAATTTTACTATACCACCTATACCAATCATACGGATCCTTTTGAGTTGGCAAACCTCTACCACCATCTAATATCCGTTTTAGTGTTATTACATCACTCATTGATTTTTAAATACCACTCAATGGTATTATGTATTCCTTCTGTTAAAGATACATTTGGTGTAAACCCATAACTTTCTGCACGTTCTGTACTCATTATTCTTTTCATATCACCCATAGGTTTTGTAGTATCCCACTTAATCTCTTTACCAAAATATTTAGAAACTATTTCTGCAACTTCCTTGATGGTTACTCCTGTTCCACTTGCAAGATTAACTGGTTCATTTACTTCGTTCTGTACCATATGTAACATTCCACGTGCCACATCTTCAGCATAAATTAAATCTCTTATAGGTGAACCATCACCCCACACTTCCAATACATCATTTTCAAAGGCCTTTTTAATTAATGATGGAACAACCATAGACCATTCACCAAAATTATCATAAGGACCATATACATTAGCAGGTCTAACTATTGAACAATTTTTATTGTTGGTTTCTTCCATATACGATTGAACATTTAATTCTCCCATTCTTTTTGCCCAGCCAGGATACCAATCGTGTTTTGACGGAAATGTTTCCCATACGTCATCCTCGTAAAAAACTTCTGCGGGATGGTACACACCTACTGAACTTGTGTATAAATACCACTTACATTTAGAATTAAAAGCTGCTTCAGCCATATTTGCACCAAACTGAACTTGTGGAACACTAAATGTCGCTGGAGATTCTATCACTCGTTTTGGTGAACCTTTAAGTCCGGCGAGATTAAAAATAAAATCTTTACCTTCACATATTTCTTCACAAAATTTTCTACTTCTTAAATCACCTTCGATATCAACGGGTAATTGTGAAGTTGGTAAATCTACTCTTGTAACATTAGCATCTAAATCTTTTAATAATTTTATTAAAAAATGTGCCACCATTCCACCACCACCTGTTACTAATACACTTTTATTTTTCATTATAAAAATCTCCTTGTTCCACAATCATTGTAGAACCTTCGTTTTCGTAAGCCTTTTTAAATGCAGGAAATATTTCTTCAGGCTCATTTAATAAAACTACATCAATTTCTGTTAAATTATCTTTCATCATCTGAGTGTAATCTCGTGTGTGTTGTATCCCACCATCCAATGGAAATTTAGCCCCAATGGAAGTTCTAATAATGACCTTTGGTTGAAATATATTTTCTGTCATATATTTAACCTTGTCTAAATGGTTCATTAATGCATCCATACACCTCATTAAAAAATCAAATCGTGGAAAACAACTAATTGGAACATATCCATCTAATGCTAATCCTGTACTCATTCCCATTTGAACTTCCTCAAAAACAGGAAGTTCTATCATTTTCTCTGATGGTAAAGTATTTAATGTATTATAAATGGCATTACCACTATATAAAACTGATTGTCCAAGAAAAACTGTATCATCTTTCTCACTCAACCACTCCATACTTCTTATTAATTCATCTTTGTATTTCATAATATATTTTTAACCTTTACATAAAGTTCTTCTGATAATTTCTCGTGTGCTTCAATACCAGGATGTCCGTGATATCCGTGTTCGTCATCTTTAAAATCAATTCCAAAACTTTTTAATTTTTCTGCTATATGATGAAAACTATTAATTGATTTATTATAATTCCACCAATGATTTTTATCAAGAAACAACTTATATTTATTTTCTTTAATTACATCAACTTGTAATCCAATTGCATCAAAAAATAAGTAAGATATATTATTTGATTGAAAAAAAGATTGTAATGAAATTATTTTTCGTAAGTAATTATCCTTAACTTCTTTTTTGTTGTGATGTTCTTTCCAATACTGAATTACATATTTTTGTAATCTCTTGTCATCCCTATCATTATGAGTAGGTTCTCCATTTGAAACTTGTACATATCTATCCAAGTAATTATCATAAAACTCAAATCTATCATAGCCTGTCCAACCAATAACAAATAAAGTTTCACTTAAATCTTCAATATGGTTAAGTGCCCAATCCATAGTAGTTCTAAATATTTTATCATTTGAATTACCATGTCTGGCCTGATTTATTTCTTCTAAATCAAGTTTATCTGAAAGTAATTTACTCCACCTCTCATCAAATCCAATATCCCACTCCGTGTGTTTTAATTTTAATCTTTTTATCCGTTCATCAGAATATTCAATTAAACAAGAACCATCAGACATACTATCTCCACCAACATACAAATATTTCATATTAAAATAATACCCAATTTCCTGTTCCATGATGTGGAAATCCTCTGTCATATTGATAGTAAATTACACCATATGGGATATCTCTTTTTTTATAATTCCAAGTTTCATCTGTTGGTGTATTGGTACTCATATTATTATCCTCAACAACAAATTGTAATGGTAAATCAAAATTAGTTGCGTATTTATGTGCCTCATAAAAGATACCCGTTTCAAAGGCCATATCTCCTATAAAACACCAAGCCTTTTGTTTAGAACCCTTCCGTTTTAAAGATAGTGCCGTACCAAGTGCAATAGATATAGTTCCACCCACAATAGAAGATGAGTAAAGCTTAGGTTTTTTAGAATGTACACTCATACTTCTACCACGAACTACCAAATCCATTAGTGTGTCTCGTGGAACACCATGTAAAAGTGCATGATGGTGATTTCTATGTCCACAAAAAACCCAATCATCAGGATGTACATATTGAAATATTTCTATCAATTCCTTTTCGTTATTTTTAGTTAAATGAACAGGAGCTTTTATTTCAGTATTTTCATACTTCTCTTTGACTTCTTCTTCAAATTCGATTAAATCGGATTCTGTTATTTTAATATCTCTTACTTTTTCTAATGTGTATGGTATATTCATCTGTCTCTCCCAAATAAAGTTGGATTGTTGTGGGGCCATTCGAATGACCACATCTCATCATCCCATTTTATGACAAATTGTTTATCTATATCATTGTAATTCCCATCAAATGCCTGTTTGTAATGAAATGTACAATCATCACTTAGAACAAAGTGTCCATTTGCACAACCAGGTGGAACTAAAACTTGTTTTCTGTTTTTAGCTGATAATACAAACGAATCCCAATCTCTATATGATGGTGAGCTAGGTCGATTATCTGCAACTATAAGGTAAAATTCTCCTTGTACACAATTTATAAGTTTCCAAGTTTTATCATCTCCGTGTAAACCTCGTAGTGTATTTTTTCGTGAATGTGAAAATTTATCAAGTCTCCAATTTAGTCTTGGATATTTTTCACTATCCCAAGTTGTGTAAATATCACCTCTGAAATCTTCCCAAGCATCTATTTCAAAAGTCTCTAATCCTTCAATCATAAAACTTTTCTCCAATAATTTAATAAATCATCACAAATTTCTTCTAATCCTTTTATTGGTTTCCAACCTGTTTTCTCTCGGAATTTATCACTACTTGGTATTTGTAATGTAATATCAGTTGGTCTAACTCTTGCAGGATCAAGTTCTTTTATAAAGGCTTTAGGATTTATTGATTTTGATATTAACATATCTAATGCATCTCCAACCGTACAAGTGTAATCACCACCTATATTATAAACTTCACCAGAATCACACTTATCTACGGCCAACCAATAGGCATGAACTGCATCTTCTATATGATTATAAGTTCTAACGGAATCGAGATTTCCGTGTTTAATAGGATGTGTTGGGAAACTTGGGGCATATGGTGGAAAGTTTTCATCTTTTTCTGCCATTACTATCTGATATGCAAACCACGATAGTGCAAATCGTTTTCCTCTACGAGAACCCTCATGGGAAAACATACGAGTTATTATGATTTTCATATCGTATGCATTTGCATAATATTGTGACATTAAATCATGTCCTACTTTTGATATTGAGTATGGATTGGCTGCTCTAATACAGTTATCTTCTGTTATTGGAACTTCATCTTCCTTTGGATTACCATATACCTCGGATGAGGAAACACTTATTATTGTAGGATTACAATAATTTCTATCCTTTGCCAATTTTAATTCTTCTAAAAGATTGGTAGTACCAATTACATTTGTTGTAAGGGTACTAACTGGCGTGAGAAAACTTGATTCAGGAAAACTTTGAGCCGCAAAATGATAAACAATATCTGGTTTAGATATTTTTATCGCATTTGACAAGCTTCCCCTATCACCTAAATCTGCCTCAATAAATTGAACATGGTCTTGTTTATCATCACCATATTTACCAGCAGAGTACAAATGTCTGATATTATCATCACGACTTCTCCATCTTCTGATAGCAAATATTTCTACATTTGGAATATTTTCAATTAGATAGTCAGCCATATGACTACCAACAAAACCTGTAATACCTGTTATTAAAACTCGCATAAAAAAATCTCCTTAACGGAGACACCAATTACTTTGATGCCACCCATGTTTATAGTCTACTTTGTAGAGGGTTTGGACTTTCAGGATTGGTTACCCGTGTTATCTCTACAAGACTTCTTATATATAAGTATAAACAAAATTAAAAACTATTCAAATTTTTTCCTGTAATTAGTGACAAATCGAGAAAATGTTCCAGCATTATTACCCATTTGGTCACTAAACTTTTCACTATAAATCAAACTCCACAAATCAATTATATCAATACATCTTAATTTTTTCCAATTATTTAAAAAAGTATCATATTTACTGAGAATACTCCTATAATCAATTATATCATACTCATCATATAATTCTTTTACCCAATTATATTGTTTTTCACCACCAATTCCTTTCATTATATCCGCAGGTGTATTTAATCTATTTATCCACAAATATTCTTCTTTATCATATTCATAAAATGCATCATTCCAAATATACTCATCTTTATTTATTAAATCTTCACTCCAATGGGTTTCATCAAAGTCTGTCAAAACACCTTTATGAAAATTAACAAAATCTTTTTTAATCAACCTTTGAGTAGGCTTAACAAAAATATCAGTAGATAAATAAAATTTGTCAAATCCACTATCCACTATTTTATCAAGTTCTTGTTTAATATATTCTTTTCTTGAATTTGGGTGTTGTTTTTTGTAAATATCCCATTGACCATTTGGAGTATCACCCCTCAAGTGTAATCCCACACGACCTTTAACTTCTTCTTTAATAATAGTTTCTAATTTTTTATCATATATTTCAATATCAAATATTGGTCTATGACCAGTTTTTTGGTATTCCTGTGCAACAACATTGTCGGTTTTTGTTGATACTTTACTATTATTCTCATCCCATAAAGGTCTCACATAGTTCCAATTATCTACGGATGGTGTTATATCAATAACATCGTCATCGAATACAAAAGTTCCTTCATGATAATTCTTTGCATTATCAATAAGTCTTACCTTCTTATTACTGATAGTTGGAAATGATCTAACTACAATAGTATTTGGATAATTAATAAAATAACTTTCACCCCACACATCCACGTTTTCACTCTGTACTAAAAGGGTGTATTTATAATTATTTATTTTATTAATGGTCTGTGCAAATTCCCAAAATCTTATTCGATTACCAAAACTAATATCCCAAAAACTCGTCCATGCCCATTTCCGTACTATAATATACTTTCTCATTTATAAAAAACCACACCATCTAATCTTTGAGAATATGTTCCCTTGTTATATTTATCATACCAAGTAACATCTTTACTAAAAAAATCTTTTGATTTATAATCACCATATTGTCTATTTAAAAAAGGTTCAATTCCTACTCCGTCAAAATATAAAAAAACTAATATTCCAAGTTTATTTTGATATAATCCAGCCTCAAGTATTTTAAGAACACCACTTTTTATGTCATCTTTCATTATCATATCATAACAACCTGGTCCACCAACATCTGCATAAATCAAATTTACAGATTCAATAGGGACTTCAGGACATAAAATATTATCTTTTATTACTACATCAAAATGAATTTCTCTATCTTTAAATTCATAGTGAAAAATATTTTCATAAGTAAATTCTTTGTGACGCTCAAGTTCTACATTTACTGCACCATCAGAACCACCACAAGTTAAAATATTTTGTAATGAATTTTCACCTAAATGTTTTTTAACATAAGGTTGATAAGTTTCATTTACAGAATCGAACCTACCCTTTACTGTGTTTTCCATATATTCCTATTCCTTGCTGGAAAGTTAGTTTTCATATAATCACTATCTTGAAATTCTTCTTCACTCATTATATCCGAATTTAATTTTACTTTAAGTTGTGCGTCAAGTATTGCCGTATTTTTGCTATTTTTTCTATATAAATTACTAAACAAAGAAAAATTACTTTTATTACCAATAAAGTATTTACACTTTGATGAAATTATTGATATGGATGTCCAAAATAAACTGAACTGATTTGGACTTTCATAAAACCCACTCTCTAAATGTTCAGTATGTGTTTGTGGTTCAGTTACCCATACTGAATGTTTTTTAATCCTATCCTCGTGTTCATTTCCGTAAAAAGGATGATCATTTGTTTTTTCTGATATAAATTCCCAAGTTGTATTGGGTAAATTCACATCATCAATGATTACAACTCGTATGTTTGGATAAGTTTTCCATAGATAGTCTTGTATATAAAAATAAAAGTGACCAGCATCACTTTGTAATACTATTGTGTCTATCTCGGTATCCGAGTTTAAAATCTTATCTAAAATTGGCATATATCCCCAAACTGGAAAAGAACCAGCTGGTCTTTCATATGCCCCATCTGTTCCTCTAAAATATGCAAAAATAGTTTTCGTTGTATCTATTTTGTATTTATTTAACATATTAGAAAAAGATTGATTTAACTTTTCGGTTGGATTGAAGAACTTATCTATTATTTTATTATAATGTTTTACAATATCCAAAGGTACAAATTTTCGAGATAACATCAATTGTGTTTTTTCCAAATCTAATCGTGATTTATTTTGATTTAAATTTGTTAAATCTCCTATATCACTACACGAAATACTCTTATCATTGTAAAAAATATTTCCTTTTGGTTCAAATGGACTTGGCCAGAAATCATCGAATACAAATTCAAATTCTTCTTCTGTCGGACATTCTTCTAAAACTGATAGTATAACATTATTATATTGTGCAAGTAATCCTGCATGATTTACTATTATCTTTTTCATTTTTTATTCTTTTTCATTTCGATAAGATAATTTTTCCAATTATATTTTGGTATAGGAATTAAATATCCAGCAAACTTATCTTGAAATCTATGTGATTGAGTTTGTTTATAAGTTTCGTAATCAAATTTTGGGCCGAGGAATATACCACTTCGGGCTAATGTTTCTTGAAATTGCATAGGTTCAGTCCAATAACCTTTAAACTGAGTCCACCATGGCCACTCTCCTCTATCACTACTCAATATTCCTTCGTCTAAATCAATAGGTTGTATATTTCCATCCGAATCAATTCTAACTTCACTCAAATCCCAAAAAAAATCACATTTATTAACTGCCCGTTTCCATCGGTTTATAAAATCAACTGCCAATCGAGAATATTTACTATCAATTAGTAGGTTAAATATAGTAGTGTCCACACCACCATACATTTTTTGAACATAACCAACAACTTCATTGTTATTTGTTATAAACGATTCAACACAATAACTTCTGGCTTCAGTAAGACCTCCGTATGACATTCTTTCTACTATATTACTTTCGGCCACCTTTTGTAAAAAAGTAGTTTCAGAAGAAAGTGTGTATAAAAGATTGTTCTCATTATCTATATACATTCGTTTTGCAAATGTAATACCATTCCACCCCCTATCTTTATCACTATGTGACGATCTTAAAAGAGTAAAATTATACCAAGGTATATCTTTTATATTTGTATACTTAACCAACTTTAATATTTGTTTTTTATTGCGTTATAGAGTTCATCTGCAAATAATTTATGTGATACAGATGTAGGATGTCCACCATTTGGATATAAACCCTTATCTTCTTCAATCAATCCATCTTCTTCCCAATCTTGTATACAAGTCATAAAAGAATTTGGGTGATAAAAATTATAATCAATCATACTTGTTATTTCTTTCCACTTTTCTTCATCATAATCAACGCTCCACTCCGACATCAACCAAGAACTATGTGTGTATGCATCATTAGAAAATGCGTTGTGAAAATAATAAGGGATATTATTTGCCTTTAAAAAACTCTGTAAGAATATAATTTGTCTAATCATGTTTTGTGAACGCTTATCGAAATTATAAAAATTTATCAGATATGTTTCCCACCATTTTTTTGTTGGTTTTAAACCAGCATCTGATTGGATTAACATTTCATCTGCCTGTTCACCAAACCACTTACCTTCTCTCTTGTCTAAATCTGTTGATTGGAATTGTTGAGTTTCATATTCTCCCATCACATCATTCCAAAGTTCTTCTCGTGTATATTGTGTCCAACAAATAACTACGAAAGTTTCTTCCCACTTGTCTTTATTTTTTGCAAACCAATCAATCATTTTTCTAACCGTTCTATCGTTACTTCCACCACCTTGAGATTCATTTATAACTTCCCATCCAATTTTTTCACCGAGAACATCACTATACCTACCAATTGGTCTACCCATAGGACCATCAGGATAATCAGCTAAAGTTTCATCTTCTGGTAAATCATCACCACGAGACCAACTATCTCCACCAACATAAAGATATTTTATTTTATCAAGCTTTTCCATTTTTCCTCCAAAATATTTACTAAATTAGTAACCTGTTTTCTACTATGATGTCGTAAGTGTTTATAATTATGGTTTAAAATATTGAACATATTCCAATACCAAACATCTAATTCTTCTATACTCATAGAATTTAATCTTAAAATTTCTTTTTTGATTAACTCCATCCTCTCGTGTGCATTTTTACAATCATCATAACTCTCGTCAATATGTGGACTAAATGTTTTAAAACCATAATCTCTAAGAACTTCTAATGATTTGTAAGGCCCGATTATAATAAAAGGATGAAACATATGAATGGGTTTTATTGTTTTTTCTGTAAGATGTGTAATTTGTATATCTCTCCAATCCATATCAAAATCTGTTTCTGTGACAATGTTAAAATATGAACTTAAATATAATGATGGATTAATTACCGTACCTATATCACCATCAAAATTTTCTGTCCAATTTACTTTCTTATCCACAAGTCTTGGAATAAGTTTAAAAGTTTCTTTTATTTTATTTTTTTTATATTTTAAATTTTTAAAATCGTGCCAAACATCTTCTATTTGACTTTCTGATAAAACCCCAGCAGATATTTGATTATTCGGACCTGTATCTCCGTAAAATGAACCATATGAAAGATAACCATCTGACATAAAATTATTCTGATGTAAAAAGGTAAATATATCTGCTCTATGTTCTCTTGTACTATTATTTAAACATAGATATTTCTTTTGTCTGAGAAATGGTCTTGTACTCTGAACCACTTTGTTAAAATTTTTATAATAATCAAAATTATAAATTTTTTGATATGCTGCCTGTCTGTGAAAATTATAAAAAGTTACTCCTTCATTATCAACCTTATCTCTATCTTCCCTAATGACATATTTGTCAGGCCCGATTATTGATAATTGTTCACCTGAAATATTATATCTTTTTAAGAAATCCTTTATATACATCCAATCTGGATCCTCTAAGTCCTTTTCAGTTCCCTTATTATAAACATGACCGACATCACAATTAAAAAATACCAATTTTGATTGTTTATTTTTTAATTTTCTAAATAAATTTTTTATTAAAGGATGGTCTTTGTTTTGTTCCCATCTTACTAATTCACCAATTTCATCTCGACATTCCCATAAAATAACACAAGGTCTATCCCCATCAAGGTTGTCCAATATATTAGACTCTAATGCAAAATTATTAAAAAGATTATGATGATAATCAAATTTCCATTCTAATAATCCAACATCTAAATTATCATTTTTTATTTTTGCTATATGGGAAAGATCAAAATCCCAATTGTGTGCATATTTTTTCCAATCACCCATATTGTCAAAATTACGAAAATGGTGATTTGAACCCATCTGTGATAAAAATATAAATAAATTCATTTTATATACCAACAAATTCCTTGTTCAGCTGAATGTACAATCTTATTCATTTTATATTTTTTACCATCTATGTTTCCATTTTCTAATTCATCTATAAAATCCGCAACTCCTTTACGATGTGGAAATCTTTTCTCACAATCATGGAATGCCACAATTCCACCTCTCTTGACTCGTGGACTATAAACCAACCAATCAGTTAATACTGCTTCATAAGTATGTAAAGCATCTATAAACACAATATCTATTTCTTCGTTTTGAGTTAAGTTGTATAAATCACCTACGGTGCCTGGACTATTCGAATCTCCATGTATAAAGAAACTTTTTCCATCATTTAAAATCCACTTATTATAATATTTTTGAGTGTTCAAACCAAATTCTTTAATTCTATCATTTTGATTTTCAATTGTGATAACTTTATCAAAAATCATTCTCCATATAAAATGAGTACTACCAAAATATCCCAATCCAACTTCCAAAATAATACCACCATTAAATTTATCATTTAAATATTCTACAAACTCTTTTATTTCTTGTTTAGTTTGCTGAATACCTTCTATTGGATTTGTACCAGAATAATATTCAGTATATGAATCTACTCCTTCAGTATATCCACCACTTCCTTTATCAACTATCCACTTTTCAAGTTCTTTTATTATATCAATACTTTTCATTAAAACACCTTCACATTATACTTTTTAGTAAATTCTACTCCATCATGATATGAGTTTACAATCGGTTGTCCTTTTATGTTTAAACTTGTATTTAAAACCATTGGACATCCTGTTTTCTCATAAAATCTTTTTATCAATTTATAATATCCAGGATTATCATCTTTACTGACGGTTTGAACTCTTGAAGTATTATCAACATGGCATATTGCTGGATACTTCTTAGGAAATTTACAAGGTGCAGTAAATTGCATAAACTGAGACTTACGAACTGGCATATCAAATATTTCGTGGGCGTGCTCTTCCAGCACCGATGGTGCAAAGGGACGAAACTTTTGTCTATTTTTAATTTCATTCATTTGGTCTTTAATATTCTTACCTCTTGGATCTGCCAACAAACTTCTATTACCCAAAGCTCGTGGCCCAAATTCTGCTCTACCATTTGCCACTCCTACTATATTCCCCCTCAACAATTCATTTAATACTTTTGTGGTTGGATATTTTCCTTTTATATCATAACCTGTAAATGGTGAAGTCCAATTCACGTGTTCACCAAATACATATGCTGCAGAACCTAATGATGAACCTGCATCACCTGGATTTGGTAATATCCATAAATTAGGATAGTGGTCACGGGCTATAATTGAGTTTGCTACACAATTTAATGCAACTCCACCCATGTAAACACAATTATCTGTTTCGGGTACTAATTGTTTTGTCAACTCAAATACCTTTACGATTTCTTCTTCACAAATTGATTGGACATTTGCTGCAATATCAAATTTCCATTGTTCACTATCATCATCTTTGTAGTATTCAGGATTCCAATCTAAACAACCTCTGTGTAAATTATTCTTTAGGTCAATCAGTTTATCACTATCGTTAAAGAAATCATTTCGTATGTTTTGTTTTAATTCCTCATTAACCGTCCCCCAACCAGCCATTCCCATAAGGATGTATTCATCTTCTTGCGGTTTTAATCCTAATCGTTGAGTCATTGCTGAATACCAAAGACCAAGTGATTTTGGATATTTTAAACTATATCGTTTTTCAAAATGACTTCCCCAAGCATACCAAATCGTACAAGTCTCAAACTCTCCTATTGCATCTATTACTACGATTGCAGATTCTTCATAAGGACTCGTGTAGTATCCTGCTGCTGCATGAGATTGATGATGTTGAACATATTCAATTGGAGTATTTCCTATCCATTTTTTTAAATAATTATATGGAATATTTTTAGTAGAAAGAACTTCACTATACTGACCTGCCTTTAATTGTCTAAGTTTTTTTAAGTATGGTCGTTCAAAATATGCAATTTTGTCTGGTCTACCATATCGATAACAATCAGCCATCAACTCATTGTTTAAATCAGAATCGTTTTTAACCCCACTATATCTCTCACTATGACCAGCAAATAATACTTCACCATCTTCTATAAGGGCCACTGCAGCGTCGTGATTTAATCCGTTTATCCCTAATATTTTCATATATTATCTCCTTTAAATTTGCCCCATTGAGTTGTTAAATCTACATAAAAACTATCATCTCCTTTAACATAAACTTTATCTTTTTCTAATCTTGGTTTCAAAATATTCCAAAAGAACTCTAACCAAGAGTGTGGCATTGGATGATGTGGTTCTGGATTAGGAGAACAAAAATCAGTATTTTCATGTGTCCATTCTAAATTACCACCATAATCGTTTCGTTCATTTTTATAAAACCAAAACTTATCCCAATTTATTTGTTTAATGGTTGGTTTTAAATGTGGTAGTGATTCTTCAATCATAGGACATTCCTTGACATTTGGAGTAATCATTCGAGAATATTGTGGTTTTAACCAATGACCATTTCTTCTATAATCTTCACAATGACTACACTTACAATTATTTATTTCAAATTTAGAATCTTCATTCCACTTAAATTGTTTACACCACCAATCTTCATTACTCAGAGAATCATCTCCAAATATATTTTGTCTTAAATTTCTCATACTCATAAACATATAATTAACTTTATTTACATCTAAATAATTTTGTAAGAATAAAATTTGGTCATAATAATTTATTATTTCTAACGAAGATGCATATTTATGTTGATTGAATTTTAACATTTCTTCTTCGTGAGTTTTATATACAGTAGGATGACAGCAAGTCCAAAATGTTTCTCCACCATCATAAGAACTTCCGTCATGGAATTTACTAGCAAAGTCTGATACTAAATACCTATGATATCTAACTTCACCGAATCTTTCAAGTCCTCTACCTGGTTTGGTCTCATCAGATGGATCAAAATTACCCATATCTGGATCTATTGGCCATTTAGTGTGGTCAAATGGTGTTTCTATTCTTGATGAAGTTGACCAAGATGCTATAGCGTAAATATCACTTGGATTAACACCTTCTTGTAGTAAATCAAATACCTTACTACTAATTGACCTTCTAATCCAAAAATTTCCACGAGAACCACATCCATAATTCCAAACTTTTATTTTTTCTGATGGATGGTATTCTTCACTATATAACCTAACAAACGTAGACCAAGTGTGTGTATCTTCTGAAAAACTACAACCTGATGTAACTATATGTTTCATCCTCTTAACTCCTCTAATAATTTATAAATAACTTCTTCTGTAAAAACTCCGTGAGATTTTTCGGATGGATGTCCTGGATCCTCACGACCATTTCCAAAAGGATGTCGTTTACCCAAAACAATCCATTCTGCCAAACCACCATATTCTATTTGATTATCTTCATAAAACCACCATCTGTTTAAATCTAACATATCCCACAGATGAGTTGAATTTTCATATAAGTCTTTTAATAAAGGTGTATCTTTTGATAGTTTACAAGTTACATCCTTCGGAAAAATTCTATTTGGTGACCAATGATAATTGTCAAACCAACCCATACACCAAATATTATGTCCTTCATTAACTTCACCTGCCGATGGAAAACCTTTAGGTACGGTAAAACTATATTTATTAAAGATGTTTTGCCAACACATAAATTTGTAGTTTATACCTTTACTTTCAAGATACCATTGTAATCTTAAAATATTTTCAAGACTTCTAACAAAACTTTCTTCTTCCGTGTGGAAGTGTTTAAAATAAGTATCAAATAATTTAACAACAGGTTTATTTTCCCACTGCATACCACGAGTCGAACTTTTTAACCAACAAGATTCCTCAAAAGGAATTCTGTCACCATCTCTATAAACAAAATTTTCTAACCAATTCATATCATTACCCTCTATATAGAGTTGATGCATCGGCGTTTCTTTTTGAGTAGATAGTATTTCATACCTATCTATTCCTGACCACATTACAAATACATCAATATCTTCAGTACGGATACCATTGCCTATCATCTGTTCAATTTCGTAAATAACACTACGAGATATAAATGCCTGCCCAGCACCTGGTGTTGCAACATTGTGTACCCACCCATATTTTTCTTGGTCTATATGATATGGCCAAGATTTTGCACAATTTGTAAAACTACAACCACCTGTTATAATATGTCTATCAATTCCTTTAATTTTTATTTCCATTTCTCAATATCCTCTAATAAAACTTTTCTTGTAAATAATTCTCTATTTTCCATACTTGGATGTTGTACATCATCTTCGGTAGACCAAGGCCGACTTCCCTCAAATAAAGTCCACTCTGAAATTCCACCATTCTCAACCAAATCATTTTTATATAAAAACCATTTAGACCAATCAATCATATCCCACAAATGAGTGGCGTTTGGAAACTTATCTTTAAGTAATGGTGTATTCTTTGAAACATTTTTAATGGTATCTAAAGTGCTCAAATGATTCCATAACACACCAGAATCTTGTGAATCGGGTTCTGATATCGTGGCCCCCTTTAAATAATCAACCGAATAATCATTAAAAATATTTTCCATCTTTATCATTTTATAATTTATATTATTTGATTTAAAAAAGTGTTGTAGTGTTAAAATACATTCCATAGTTCTAATAAAGGCAAGTTCATCAGTTTCTATGGTTTGAAACCACTTTTTCCAAATTGGTAAATGAAACCAGCCCGTTCCAAACAACCAACCCGATTCTCTTTTTTTACCACTCTCCCAATCATCATCCCAATTTACTATTGGTGTAACTTCGGCATTTTCTAAATAATCATCAAACTCTATGGTTTCTTTTTTAGTAACTAATTTTTCTACCCTATGCAATCCTGACCATTGTACAATAACATATAAATTATCATAAGTTTTATATTGTTGATAATGTTGTTGACAACCAAATATAACCGACCTCATTATGTGTTCGTTTCCACAAGAATGTCGTGACCAATTATGAACTTCTATATCACCCATTATGTTTTGTAAAATTTCAGGATAAGAATTACAACTAAAACTACATCCCATTGTTAATAACCTATTTACCATATTTTTAATTTCACTCCAAAATTATATAATTCTTCTGTAATGTATTTATAACCTTTAATATTTGGATGCCAACCACCTCGTGTACCAACAAGTTTATAATAATTATTTTTTCCCCAATCATATTGCCACACATTCTTCTCTTTATTTAATAAAAAATTAGCCATAGTATCTGATGGTTTCCAAAAGTTTTCATACTTATCATCCAAACTTGAATCCCACGCGTTGAAAAAAATACAATTAATATTTTTATCTTTACATAACTTTAAAATTTTATCATAAATAAGTAGTAAATGTCTAATCTGATCAGATTCATCTATTAATTCTCGATTAATTCCTCGTTCTTTTTCAGTTTTAGATGGTATAACATCACGACTTGTAACTGTAAATCCAACAATAACTACATATCTACTATTAACTTTTACACTATTATACCATTCTAAAAAAGAATTATAAATCTCACTATTACTTGCACCACATAACCCATAGTTTTTCCATGTACAATCTACTTTATTTGCCAGTTGTGAAATTAAAGAACCATTTAAACGAATTTTTAATATCTCATCAGGTACTTTTTCATTAGGAACATCAGAATACTTCTCGTCAGCTTCTACTCCGTGTCCAGCAACCCAACTATCACCAAAACCTATAATTTCCATTTTATTTGTAAATAAACGGATCTCGTTTTCTAATTTCTTTGATTTTCTTCTTGTAAAGATACCAAGCTTTAACTTTAAACCAAAGATATTTAAAATATTTTATCATAATAACTCCTTTGTTAATTATAAGTATCATTTATAAAAATAGATACTATTTTTTCTGCAAACTCTTTATGACCTTTTTCAGTTGGATGGTTATGTCCTAACATTCCACCAATCTCATCTTTATCATATCCACCCTTAACATTTTCTAATATCCAATTACCGACTCCACCATAATTTTTCCAAAACCACCATTTATCCCAATCTATCATATCCCAAAGATATTTAGTATTTGGATATTTTTCAATAATTTTTGTATTAGATTCTGTATTATATTTTGGATTCCATTCCTCAAAGTAATGTGAATCTACAAAAATATTAACAAAACTGAAAAATTTATAATTTATTTTTTTATCTCTTAAAAACCACTCTGTTCTCAAAATATTCTCAAGTGAAATTATTATACCTTGTTCTTCTGATATAAGTTTCCACCATTCCTCGTTAAATCCTTCCCACTCACCTATTGGTAATTTATTTGTAAATCCCAACTCATTTTGTTTTTTTGTATGATGAGATAAAGAAAAATGCTGTTTAACACTTTCTTTATTTATTAATATATCTCGTCTTTGTAATCCAGACCAACACCCCAAAACAAAAATATTATTTGGTTTTACACCATCATCTAACAACTTTTGCACTGATGATATTATTGTTCGACTAATGTAGTCATTTCCTCTTGCACAAGAACCATAATTCTTGACAATTACATTAGGAAAAAATTCATCAATGTGTTTAGGCCACGCTCCCATTGAAACATCAGAATAACTACATCCACTTGTTATTATATATTTTTCCACTTGTCCTCAATTTTCTTATATCGTTTTTGTGAATCGGTAGTTATAGTTTTTTTAAAATTATTTAAATTGTGTAATAGTATATCATTCATATTCCAATACCATTCATGTATTTCTTTTTTAGTAAAAGAACACAATCTTAAAATTTCATTTTCAATCATTTTCATCCGTATATGGTAATCTGGTTCATCATCATAACTCTCATCAATATAAGGATGAAAAGTTTTATATCCCCACTTTTTATAAGTTTTTAAATGATTTTGTCCTGCCACTAATATAAATGGTTGACAAGAAATTAATGGTTTAAATGATTTTTCACTACAATAACTCCACTCATCATTTTGTTCAAAACTCTCACAATTTATATTAAAATAAGAATTTAAAAAACCTGGTTGTAAATAATATTTTTCACCTGAAGCTATTCTTTCTATATCTAATACAATAGGTAATTTGTCATATAATTTCTGTACATAATCATCATCAAATTCTTCATACTTTAAATTATTTTTTTCTTTATAATCCCAATATTGTGGTGACCATTGAATTGGCCCAAACCAATTTAAATTTTGTTTTAAACCTTCAAGGGTATCATCTCCTGTATGTAGATATGAAAAATACCCCTTTTCGTATAAATTATTATCGTCTACGATTTTATAAATGTTTGTTCGTCCTATTCTTCCACCATTATTTGTAGAAATAAAATGTTTATCTCTGTACATATCTCTTGTATGTTTATTGTAAAACCTGTAAAAGTTTACATACTCATCTAATTCTTCATAATTTTCTAATCCTCTTGGTGTATGACCTGGATAAAATATTACATCAAACCCATTAGTTTCTATATCTACATGATAATCTTCTGGCACCATAAAAAATGTACTTTTCTGATTTACTTTTAAGTAATTACAAAAATTTAAAAATAATTCAGTATATGGTTCGAAGTAAAAATTACTCGGCTCATAACATATAAAACATATTAAGGCTTTTTTATTTTTCACATCCTTGACATATTTTTTAAATCTTTCATCTTTATTTGAAAATTCTTTTAGTGATTTTAAAACTCCATCTCGTACATCTTTATTTTCTGTAAATTGATACCAAGGATCGAAGTTAACATTAATTAATAATATATACTTATTAGTTTCTTTTGCAGTTTCTATTTCAGAATATAGGCTCATTTGAAAAGAATTATCTGGAGGCCTATCCCATTCAAAAAGTAATTCTGCAGAAGTGTGTGGTGGATTTTCTATAAACAAATTTTGTAAATATATTTTGTTAAAATTCATAATTAAATAACTCCATTTCTTTTTTAAAATGAGGACTCATTAAATTATATGTTTCATCATTATACCAATCTCTATAATCAGTACTGAATTTCTTCGATGACCTATCTCCTATTTTACCAATATTTTTAAGAAATTTAAAAGTAACAAAATTATTTTTTTCAAAATCAGATGTGAGTGTTTCAAGACTTTCATCATAATTTTCTACTTTAAAAATATTATATTTTTTTCTTTCAATATAATCACATATATCAAACTCCATAATATTATGTTTCGGAGTTCTAGCAGTAAAACTTAAACAATCAGTTTGTAACATGACGTGTGAATTCATATTAAAATTTCCACCATTAAAACTATCAGATACTCTTTTACAAAAATCTTTAAAACAGAGTAATTGATTTTCTTTTGATATTGGATTTCTAAGTTTTGGTATATCGTCAGCTATAAAATTATGTCCCTCATCTCCACCATATGCCATTATAAAAGAAGAAACAAATCTATCAAACGGATTTCTCACAAATTGAAAAACATAATTATCATCACATAATTTATCAAAATTATTCCAATCGTCTGTTGTAAGATGATAATAAGATTGTATAAATTTAGGAAATATTTTTGAATGTTTTTCAGGATAAGTTTTTAAATACTTATCACCCAATATAACCTCTATGGCACCACCGACAGATCTAGATGCACATTTTTCGGTTGTAAGATTATAAACTTTCATTTTTTATGTCCTGTTATTTGTAAGGTATATCTATCATCTATACCAATATTTGCTGCCATATGTGGAACTTTATCATTCCATATAAAATAATCACCACTTTTCCAATCAACTACTGGCCTATTATTAAATTCAAAATAATGACCACTTTTCCAATCTTCTAAAAATACTAAAATTCTATAACAATCAACAAGTTCTACTTTAAATTTTTCTCTATAAAGTTTGTAATCATCTCCGTGTACTGGTAATATTTCATTTGTTACCATACGATAATAACAACACCCAATATCATGTAATCCGTGTTGATATCTAGCCCAAGAAATAAATGTTTCATTCCAACTTGGTTGTTTTTCGTTGTAATTACACATTTCTCCTGTAAAGTATTTTTCATCTTGTGTATAACCCTTTTCTCTCCATTTGGATACATCATATTTACTATTAAATGGCATTTTTTTATACTTCAAATGTTTGTATTCATCATCCCAAAATGGTTTTAAATATCCAGTACAATCATCATTCATAACTTTACTAACTCCGATATAAACTTATTCCATATTTTTTCTTTAATTTTTTTAGATTTAGCCAATTTTCTATTGTGAATAACTTTTGGTATAATTTCATTACAATAAATATGATGAAATTCACTATCATCAATTTTACAGGCCTTTTCTACCGAATTCACAACTGCTAACAATCTATCTGTATGATTTATTATACCATCATAACTTTCATCAAATAATTCAGGAAAAGTTTTATATCCCATTGATTTCATATACTCTAAAACTCCATAACTACCCAAATGGATAAATGGTTGACATATAAGTGCCTTATATGTTTTTTCACTCATTTCAAAAATCGTTTTATGAGATTGTGGTAATGATTTGTTGTACATATAACTTTCTGTTATTATATTAAAATATGAATTTTCTATATGATTAACTGAAACAGGTCTATCATTTTTATCAACTTGTTTTACAGTTTGGTCAAGAATTAAAGGTACTCGTTTAGTCATTTCTGTTTTAGCGTAACTATCAACCAATTTACCAAATTCTTTATTTGTATTAAATCCTAATTCACTTACAAAATCACTACTCATCTGTTGTGGTGAACCATATCTAAATAGTAGAGAAATCAATCCTTGTTTATCAAGTCCTCGTCTAAATAGTTCAGTAACCATAAACATTCTATATTCTTTTGCGTTTGCATTATAACAAACATATTTGTATGGTTTTTTATCTTTATTTGGTAGCGGTAAATCACCAAAATTTGAATGAGATTCAAAACAATATGTATCCATCCCAATAACACTTAATGGATATTTTCTAAATTTAGAAAATTCTTTTAATAATAACTTATATGTTTCATCACTTCTTAAATCATAAGACATAAAAATAACTTGTTTTGAATCTATTTTAAAATCTTTAATAACATCTACGGCCCAATTTAATGTCATTTCTTGTAACGCCTCACCATCCGAAATCAAAAGTAATTTCATTTTACCTTGATTGATTAACTCAACCTTTGACTTATCGATGCTATTCCCACTACCACTCCACATTACATAATAATTTAAATCATCTTTTATATTGTCAATTGATTTTCTATTGATATCAATTCCTGCAAATCTTACATTTTCAAGAAATCCCATAGATGTATTATCATCATCAAAAATAAAACTATACTTCATGTTTTATCACTTTTAAAAACTCACTAAAGTTTTTTCTATCAAATAAATGATGATGATTGTATTTTAATCTTGGAAGTAATTGTTCATACCAATTTTCCATTTCTTCCATCGTATAACTACACAACCTTTCTATTTCTTTAACAATCATTAACATTCTCTTTACAGGATTTTTTTCTTTATCATAACTTTCGTCTATAAAAGGATGAAATGTTTTAAACCCTAACTCTTTGAGTTTTTCTAAACTATTATAACATCCTACAAAAATAAAAGGATGGTAATTCAATATAGGTTTCCAAATTTTTTCATCTAAAAATAATGCGTCATCTTCAAACAAAGTATTAGTGGTTACAGAAAAAAATGATTCTTCATATGGCCAAGGTGGTGATGTATCAAAATGATTTGTTCCCCATTCATCAACATCCACTATGTAGGGTGAACCTTTAGCAAATTCTTGTCTTAGTTGAATTGCATTTTTTCGTAAATTGACACCAACACCTAAATTATGTAGAAACCCACTAAAAATAGTTTGTGAGTTTTTATCCGTAGGCACTTCTGAACATGAAACAAATCCTTTTTGAATCAAACCAGCACCATGCAATAGACAAAGTAAATACATTCTATGACCTCGTGGTGTCCTATTATAACATAAAAAATATGCCCTTCTTTTTTTATTAGAATTTAAATCCGCAACTTCCCATTTATTCCTAAAATCTAAATATCTTTCATTATTAAAACTATATACAACAATATTTTCTGATTTAGAATATTTTGATTTGGGTTTCCACTTTTTGAAATCTTCTTTTAATTTCCAATTACCAGTCACATATAAAATATTTTTGGGATTTAATTTATATTTTTTAATTTCTTTATAAATTATTTCATAAACATCATTACCCAACCAATTGGTAGGGTAACCTTCCATAGGCTGATAAATCATAATTACGGCCTTATTGTCTCGAACCTGTTTTAATGCCTTTTTACTAACACCACTAAATACAGACTTTATTGAATTTTCATCTTTAGAATATTTACCTAACCAACCACGAGGATCACCAAGTGCATCTAATACATAAATCCATTTATGTTTTAAATTCATTTTTTCAATGTTATCAACCGAATCAGCCTTATAATCTATTTTAAAATTATCGAACATTTCTATTAAATATGGCGGTAAATATAACTGAAAAATATTGGATGTGTCTTTATTATCATCCGTTATTTTTTGACCTATCAAACCATTTGGTTTTTGAATAGAATTATCTTTATAAAAATCATAACCTAAAACAATCATTAAAACTCCACATGACTTGGAATATCTTGTTCACATTTAAAATCTATCATTTCATGCTTAGTACCAAATAATGTTTTCCTACCAACCACACTATAATTTAAATCTGTAAGTCCATCGTCATCTGTATTAATCATACCACCTTGAACTTCTTCAACAAATCTTCTTTCATTGATACTTGTATCTTTCTGATGTACCCATTTACCACCAACCATATCATTTCTTTTGTGTGCCTGTGAGAAAAACCTACCTGGTCGAGTTCTATATGGTAAGGTAGTGTTTGGTATTTTACCAATTGATTCTGATTCTATGTATCCACCTCTCAAAAGTCCGTGATTTCCGTTACCACTCATATCATAAACAATATCATTTTCTACTTTAGAAAAATCATAATGTAATTTTGAATTTATTGCAAATGGATAATCAGTTTTATAATATTGGTTTATTTCATCATCACTAAAGGCTCTATCAAATAAACAAACTTGTGCAATATCACCAGCAAAGAAATTAGATTCCTCTTTGTTAGGATCACCCACACCTATATAAAATGGATTACCACCATATTTTTTTAAAGGTGATTTGAATTCTAATGGTGATTGTGAACCATGACCGAATCGTGAATCTGATTCTTCTCCATTTAAATAAAATCTAAGTTTACTATTATCAACATCTACCGTAACCATTAAATGTGTCCAAACATCTGGTGGTCTTTTTATCCACATATAAGAATGATTATTTTTTTGGTCAAACAATCCAAAAGAATATGCATCTGAATTATCCCAACCTAATCCCATTTGAAATGATGGTCGTCCAAAAATGTACTGATGAATAAATTTCCTATTCTCAACATCTCCTATTAAGTATTTAGGAATATCAAATCTATCTTCTGCCCTTACCATTACAGACATTGTAAAACTTTTACTTGTTACTTCTCGTATTGATTCATTTGGATTTATTTTTATGTAATTTGATAGTCCATCTAATCGTATAAAGTTTCTTTCTTCGTCTGATTCGTGATTCATAAATGTTTCTTTAGCTAAACCTTTTTTCTTTACACGATATAATAAATCATCATCTTCCATTCCCCAATTAAAGTATCCATTAGAATAACCATTTATAGTTTCGTATTGTTCTTTTGTGAATAAAATAGAACCACCAAAGTATTCTTGATATTTTAATCCGTAATCAAATTGTGCCACATGAACTGCTAAATGTTCTACATTTTCAGGATATGAATAATCACACGAATCATCTTCGGGTAACATATCAATGTCGTGGAAACAAAAGTAATCATAACCTTCTTTTTGTGCAACATCAAAAGCAACATTCTTGGATGTTCCTCTGTTGAATCCACTAACTGAATCAGGATAGACTTGATTAGCCACAAATATCTTGTATTCTATATCTTTACCCTCAAAAAATTCATCCATATGTGGAATAAAAGTTTTTAAATGTTCTTCCCTTTTGTAATGTGGGACACATATTGCTAATTTTTTACTCATATGCTACCTAATATCATGTGCGTTAATATATTCCATTTCTATTCTGTGATTTCTATTGTTGTTTATCTCTCTACGATAGTTTTCAACAAATCCACTCCAACTTGATTGTCCTACAATAAAAGTATCACAATATATAAGACTAAACAAATCGATTACATCTCTTAAAGGTTTATTGTTTACCTTGTAAATATCACTATAATCTATTGTTTCATATCTATTGTAAAACTCTTTTAAAAATTTATTATTAGATTCTTTTAAATTTGGTAAATCTTCTCTAATAATATCTGTACTGATGTAAAAATTATCTACTTTTTTAATTAAACTATCACAATAATCATAAAGTGGTTTTGGATTTCTTTCATAATCCTGCATAAAACCCAATTCAACATTCTCAGTTGATTTCCAATTTTTTAATCTAATATGAATTCCTACTGAATTCTTTAATTTTTTTCTTATGGTGGTGTCTAATTTTTTATCTTTTAATTTTAAGGTGGGAATCTTATATGGTGACTCTCCAGCAATACAATAAAAAATACTATCATCCATATACCAATTTTTTGTTTTATCTAAAATATCAAGATTTTTTGGTAATACCTTAGAATTAATATCATTGATATAATCTGTTTTTAAATAAGGTATATCAATATAATCAAGTTCTGGCCAATATTCTGATTCAATGACTAATTGAAAATCAAAATTATTAATTTTATTTAACACATAACCATATTTCCATATTTCAAATCTATTTCCCCAACCAGTATCAAGTTCTGAATCGTATCCATAAGTATTTAATTTTATATATCTTTTCACTCGTATACTATTACCGCTCCACTATTATGTGATTCCTCTTTAGATTTAAATCTTTGATTCTCCACCGCCTTTGATACTATCTTTTTCATATATAGTGAATTACCTGTTATTACACGAATAGGAAAATTTCCATTATTATATTCCAAAATAATATCATTTTCTAAAGTTTGTCTTACCACTTCGTGCTTTAATCCGTGTAGGTCAATTTCTTTCATAATTATTTTACCGATATAAATTCATGTTTATCCAAAAATGTTTCTGAGTTTTTGATTTCATATTTTAAACTATTTAAACCATCTTTGGTCAAATCCTCAATCCCATTTCTAACTTTATTAAAAAATCTTAATTGATTTTCTCTTGTTTCCCAATGAGTAAATTTAGTTTGTGCCCATCCATTTTCTTCGTGTTCCAAACAAGTAAATTTACCATCTCGTCTATTTGGTATTAATGCAATATTACCAATTCTTAGTTCTTTTTCTTTTTTGATTGCACCAAATATTTTAGCGTGGTTATCATTTCCACTTTTATCAATTACCATATCACCTACAACATTATCAAAATTCCAATATCCAACTACATCTTTAGCCGATTTATATTTCTCTGTTCCTTGTCTCCATCCGTCAAATTGTTTATTATCTGTAACATTGATTGGGAATCCGTCATTATACAAATAAGATGCTTCTTCAGAACTTATACAATTTGACCACAAGGTGAGTTGTGCTATCGTTCCTTTAAAATATCCTCTATCTTCAAATCTTGCATTTGGATTTGCACATCCAATGTAATACGGAACATTATTTGATTCTTTAATTTTACCTAAAAAGTCTGTGGGTGATTCATTTACTTCCACCCCATTTACATACATTCTTAATCGTTTCAAAACATGGTCTAATGTATAGATAACGTGAACCCATTCATTAGTTCTTCTGTCTGAAACTACCATAGATTGTTCGTTGTTGTTATTCCAAATAGCACCTTTATACTGCATTCCACTTGTATAGGCTATTCCTACGTGATGACCTGGTCGAGTAAAGACATGAAATTCATCATAGTCTTTATTTTCATCTAATTCCAAATCATCACTTGGTTCAACCCAAGCCTCAACACTAAACGATGAGTTTACAACTTTATTTAAAGTAAGAGTGTTTTTTATTTCAAGATAATCTCTACCATTAAATTCCATAGTACTGATGTATCTTGGTGTCTTATCCTTAGATGAACCTGTCCATTGTTCGGTTAATGGAACACCTCGTTTTCTACAACGATATAATAGATCATCATCTTCAAATCCCCACCCCCAATACTTGTTGGAAAATCCATTAATCCACTCAAAGTGTTCTTTGTTGAATAATGTTACTCCACTAAAATATTCAGGATAAACTAAACGATAGTTGAATTTACTTAGTCTTGCTGCAATATGTGTTGGTTTGTCTACCCAAGAATAATCACAGGTATCATCCTCTGGTAGCATATCAATGTCGTGAAAACAAAAATAATCATAACCTTGTTTACTTGATATATCATATCCTATATTTAATAACCAACCTCGATTAAAAGGTCGGTCATCAGATTGCTCAACCACAAAGATTTTATAATCTATCTTTTTATTAGATAGAAACTTATCCATATGTGGTACGAATCGGGCAAGATGTTCTTCTCTATCCCTATAAGGAACTATAATTGCAAGTTTATACATTACTTACCAAATAATTTACCAACTACGGATTTTGTTTCTTTGGGTGCGTTGCCTTGTAAGGCCTTTGCAACTTCTGCTGCTATATCAGCCGTTGATGCCTGTGGTTGTGAAACCGTTGGTGCAACAGGACCATTTGGATTAGATTCTACATATGTCTTTACGATATTGTAAATCTCCCAAAGTTTCCAATCTATTGCTTCAACTTTTTCTTCCAAATTAGTCAATGACTTAACTGCTATTGCACTAAGTTCACTACTCTCATTTGGTGTGGTAGAGTCAAGAGCATCTCTTGCATCTGTTTCTTTTTTCTTTGTAGCCATAACTTTTCTCCTTATATTACTACTTCAATAACTTCATGTTTTCCCTGATAGTCTTGTCTGTTAACTATCCGAAATTTTGTTGATGATAACCCATCTATATCTGTATCCTGCATTTCTTGTTTTACTTTTTTATTAAAAGTATTACGATTTGTCATTATTTCAGGATGTTGACTTCTTGTTAAATTTTGTAAATTTGAATAATTTTCCTCTGTTGATAAATAACCATAAGCACCATTTCTTCTATAAGGTAAATATCTTTCTGTATTACTTTTTAACGATTTATTTGCGAATCCCACATTATAAAATTTTGCATGATTTCCATTTCCACTTATGTCAAAGGTAATATTATCATAACCACCTTTAAAATCCCACAATCCTACTGGTAACTTGGAAATAGAATACTCACCTTTATTATTAATAATCCCCTTTTGAAAAATAAGTTCCATTTCATAATCTTGTAAATCTTCAGACCAAATTCCTACTTCTGATATTTGTCCTTTGTGATAATTTCTCCACACTCCCAAATTAGGATCACCTACTCCTATATAATATGGTTTATTAAAATAATCAATTAATTCTCCTTCATATTCCTTCTTCCCCATTAACTTTCCATTTATATAAAGACTAAACACTCCTTTTCTATCATCTACGGTCATCCCAATATGATACCAAGTATTAGTTCTCGATGGAACTTGAATAACAATAGGTGCAACTTCACTACTTCCGTGAGGTCTAATCCAAATAACAGACTTTATAAAACCACCATATGTATATGTTAATCCTGTATGGTATCCTGGTCGTGTAATGATACTATATTCACACCTATTATTGTCTACATCTGAACTATAAGGTGGTTCTCCATCAGAATAAAACCAAGCAGACATTGAAAAACTTTTACTTGTTAATTTTTTTATTTTCATATTGTTTGCTGGTATTTCTAAATATGAATTACGACCATTAAAAGATCCAAATGTTTTTGATACTTGAGTTTCTAATTCTGTCCTTACGGATAATCCCTTAATAACACACCTTAATAGTAAATCGTAATCTTCATATCCGACTCCCCAATAGTTATTTGAATATCCATTTATTTTTTGAAAATGATTTTTTGAAAACAAAGTTGCACCACCAAAATATTCATCATATGGTAATGAGTAATCATTGAAATTTTGAACATTTTCTTGATCACCAAAATTTATTTTATTTCTCATCCCAACTAACGAAATTGGTTTTTCTTCGTAATCATAATTACATTCTTCAGAAATAGGAATTAAATTTGAATCGTGAAAACAAAAATAATCAAATTTATCCTTATGTAACATAAAACCAATATTAAATAACTTACCCTTGTTTAAAGGTCTATTAGATTTTTGTTTTACAAAAACTAATTTATAGTAAAGTTTATCAGTTTCAGGTATAGTGGCCTTGAAATGTTCTGTAAAGTTTTCCATATGTTTTTCATCATAGGGTAATATAATAGCCAATCGTTTCATACTTTATACTCTAATGCCTGTTTTTTTATCTCATCCCAATGTGGGTAATCAAAATAGTCTTTACTACCATTTTCTATCATAAATCTCGTATCTTTAATATCAATAGTTCCAAAATTATCTAATATATAATCAAACATTATTTTGTATTCCTTGTGAAAAGTATATATCTTTTTAGTACCAACAACCTCTTTAATTCTCCTCAAAACAGACAAGTCCCACTTAAAATGGTGAACTTGAATAAAACACTCATCAACAGGATATCGTAATGGGTGATTCCATCTATCACCATATGTATCTTGTTTATCTATCATTGCATAATGCTGTCCATTAGTGATTTGTACATCACCTTTCATTACTACGGTCTTATTAGGACATGCATTAGAAATTGGATATCTAAATGAACCCACCAATGGAAATTCTTTCCAAATATCACTATCATCATTTATGAGTGGGAATTTTCCACCCTCTCCAATTCTATCTAAAAATGCTCCTGTAATAAATTTATAACCATCTGTTTCACAATCCTCTATCAACTCACTTATTGGTTTTGGATAAATATGAAATTCATCATCATCCGATACAATCCACCAATCATTTGGTTTTAATAGTTTTGTTTCATTGTATAACTCTGTAACTCTTTCCCAATTAAATGGTTCTTCGATAGTTTGTTTATGTATATCAATATTTAAATCACGAGTGATTTCCTTGACTTCCGATAAAACTCTATCTTTGTCTGATGATAAATATACAACAACATAAATTTCGTCAACAAAATCTTTGTAATGATTCAACATATGTCTTAACATTGTGGTATTGTGACCACAAACTGTAACTAAATTAATCATCTAATCCTAATTTTTCTCTTACATTATCCTTTAAAATACCATGTAACCTAATACTAAATCCACTTGATAAATCATGAGTTCCATGATAATCTAAACCATTAAAATATGCACCATAAGATTTTACTGATATTCTTTTTGAAATATCATTCTTACCATCAATATCAGAAATATAAAGTCTCTTACTTCCTGAAAACCTAAACCATGCCCAATTTTCACTTGTTTTTCTAGCTCTTTCTTCAGTTGGAACTAATCCTTCTGATTCATGTTTTTCACCCGTAGTATCTTCTCCCCAATCCCTATGAAAACTTGTATTATAACCAAGTTTTTCTTCTAAAACAAATATTCCATGAATATCTTCCATTACAGTTTCTTTAAGATAATTGACAAGTTCAGGCAGATATTCATTAACAAGCAACCAACTTTTTTCAACAGGAATATCATTATAATAAGTGCTAAATACAGAATGTAAATCCTTATCTTTAATGAATGGAATCAAATAATCTGGTGGATTTTTCTGTGTTAAAAACTTATTATGAAGTTGTCTGTGAATATACCCACTAAAATATTTCATTTTATCAATATCAATAAATTCATCTAATGATACATATGGGACTTTTCCTTCTTTAGTTAATACTCCAAACATTATATTAACTTTTTACAAGAATGATAAAAATCTTCCATTTCAGGAAATGTTTTTAAGAAATCCTTTCCTCGTCTTTTATCAAATTCATCAATAAATAATACAAAATCTCTCCTCATTTTCATTAACCACTTTATATCATCAAGTGGTGCGTCTACCCAATCTAAAACTCGTCTTAATTTTTCCCTCTCAAAATCATAAAATCCAGCGTGTCCATGTCCATATATATGTGTATACTTTTCTTCGGATAGACTTTCCATAAGCTCAACATCATCTCGTATCTTGTCAATCCAATAAGTAGATAACAATCGTATTTGTAAAAACTCAGGATGTCGTAAATATGCAGTATCTAATATAATTCCGTAATGTCTATATCTTCTACCATTATAAAATTTCTTTTTCATCTCAAAAACTTTTTTAATAACTTCGTGATAAGTTGGAACACTTGTTAGATTATAAGTTGCCATTATGGTAGCTTCAGGTCTTTCACATTTAGTTAAAAACATATCCAAGTTATTCCAAAATCTTTCTGTATCCATTCCATCTCTCATATATTCTGCATGTTCTCCCCAAGATTCTATACTTGTAAATAATGCAAAATTCCAAACTAAATCTTTATCTGTAATATACTTTACCTTATCAATAAATTCCTCTACCATATCTTGAGGTGCACATAAATTAGTATTGACGGACATTTCTAACATAGGATTAACCTTTGGATTATCAATAATATAATCTAATACTTTAAAAGTATCCTTTGATAAAATTGGTTCACCACCAGTAATTCTAAATGTATGTAATGTTGGAAATAAATCAGGCCACCATTTCCAAAATGCATCTCTATATGGATTTGGTTTAGTATGTGGTATAGGAACAATTCCCTCTCGTTCCATCCACTCAGTATTATTATACATTCCACTTGTTGGATAATGTCCGTGTTTTGAAATTTCATGTTGCCAATTTGAACTACTTTTAACATCACAATAACCACAACTCATATTACATTGATTAGAAAAACTAACTTCCACATATGATGGATTTGTATTTTCCATCGGATCTGACCTTTTGATTTTATCAAAATACGGAAATGCCCATGCCTCACCACTTTTTAATATTCTATCACTAAATGCATCTTTATTTGCATCTTCAACATTCCAACAATAATCACATTCTTTTGGTTTACCACCCTTTAACATTGTTTTTCTTTGCATCTTTTTAAATTCTGTATTGTGAAGTGCAGATGGATTATGTTCTAATTCTTTTAGTGGAACTACATGAGGTCTTGGGTGGTGACAACTATGAGTTTGACCTGTCTGTAAGAGAATACTAACTTGATTCCACTTAGCCAAACAAAAACCCTCACCCACGTTATTTAATTCTTCCTTCAATAATTTCATATTCTCTAAACCATGAACTGAAATCATATCCCAAAAAGTTTCTTTACTTGCTATTTTTTCTTTATCTTTAACATTATCCTCAAAAAATGCTAAATTCATTCTATGTTTTAATTCTTCTTGTGGATCTCGAATTAAATATTCGTCTTTTAATCTTGCCGTTTCTCTTGAAATATATTCGGTATTGAATTTTTCACATTCCTCAAGTTTTAATCTGTGTTCAAGTTCTTGACCAGGAGTCACCATTTCAACACCACGACCTTTATAAAACTTTATATTTTGTTCAATAAAATCTGTAATGTGCTGTTCACATTGTTCTAAATCTTCTCTATATTGTAAATTCTCATATAAATCTTCATGTCTTTCACTTTTGTAAGTTAAAGGTTGAAATTCCTCTATTCTTTTTTTAACATAATCATTTGTATGTTTTTCACATTCTGATAATATTTGTCTTTTTTCTAATTCAACTTCAGGATGTACTTTACCCATATACGATTTTATCCTATCTTGAATAAATTTCGTGTTTAATTTTTCACATTCTTCAAGTTTAATCCTCTGAAATATCTCATCATCTAAATCTTTAATTATACAAGAATCAATCCGAGAACTAACATATGGTGTAGTATGAGATTCACAATCAGCTAATTTTTGTCTAACTATCATTTCATCATCAAAAGATTCAAATGACATCTTACTTACTCTATCTTTGATAAACTCCGTTAAGAAACCTGTTCCATCAACTCCCCCAGCTTCTATTTCTTCTAATAATATTCTCTGACGAGTTTCATCATTAAAATCTTTTATAGGATGTTCACCTATCCTACTTTCAATATATTTTGAAGAATGCATTAGATGGTCTTTAACTTTTTCTAAAACAAATCCTTTTTCTGCCCAATTTTTAACAAAATCATACGACTTCATTTTATTTTTTATATATTCACGTCCATCTGAAGTAGATTTTGATAATGAAGAATCTAATGATTTTTGAAATTCTTTTCCAACCCACACGGTATTTTCTGGCTTCATCCACTCTGAATATCTGGCCTTCATATCAACTAATTCATCAGTTGTAAATGATGTTATTTTATTTTTCAATTTTTTTCCTCAACATAGTTAATCCAGAAGATGGTAATGATAAGTTTCTTTCTTTATAATCAAACAAATTAAATACTTCCCATTCATTACTAATTTCATTTACAACCTCACTTGGGCCTGTGCAAGAATCGTGTTCTTCCCCATCATAAGTTTGAAAGTTTTCCCAATATTTCTTGTCCGTATCATGTATCGTAATAATTCCATTTTCATTCATTATCGTAGAGTATAAATCAAAATCAAGTTTACAACCCTCGTAAGTATGATCTGCATCTATATGTAAATAATCTATTTTAATATCTCGTTTAACAAAAAAATTATAAAATGCATCTTCTGTTGTGGTGTTTAAAAACTTTGGATTAAATTTTTCTCTCAAAAAACTACTTTCATCTGACCAATCTACTTCACCATTAAAACCATTTGTTGCATCAACTACATACACTTCTCCGAAGTTATCCTCACCATACATCTGAGTTTCATTTAGTTCGTGAACACAATCAACCATCAATCTCGGTACATATCCACCACCACTTCCAAGACAAACATTAACTCTTGATTTTAAAAAGTAAGGTATGGAAAAATACATTATACCAGCACCAATATATGTGTCGTTTGCACCATGAGTCCAACGATATGAAACTGAACCACTTTCTTGATTTCTTGTTATTGAATCGTAAATCCAACCACGATTTAGTATTGACATCTATAACCCTTTATATTTCCATGTTGTAAAATCTATCAATTTAATTGTTTTATTCTTCGTTAAAATCCATTCTACAAAGTCGTCTTTAATAGTAAATCCTCTTTTATAGCACTTTTCTAATTCTATCTTTAACAAATGTTCCGCTAAACTTCTATCATTTGTATTCATTTCGTGATGAATAGATTTACCATTTATAAATTCCATTATAAATCCTCTTTTCACCTCATTATCAACCTTAACATAATCACAGATTATTGGTTCAGGTACGGATATTCCAAATGAATATAATAACCTTGCCATTTTAATTTCATAAAACATATCAATGTTATATGATGGGAATTCTCCTGGTGCTTCCACTTTAGCAACATACTCATCTGAAATTTTATAAACCCACCCTTCACTATGATTTTCTAATAAAATAGGTGAATCATAATTTTGTAAAAGCGTTATTTTAGACATATAAAACCTATAACTATCCGTAAATAAATATTAAAAAATTATTCAAACTAACTGTATTATTAGCCAGGATCTGAATCTGCTCCTTTGTTATGTACCAACACACCACCCGCAAAATAAATATCTAATGGTTCTACATCGAAGTTTATAACTTCTACTTCGTCTGATACATAATTAAGCTTAGTTATATCTAATGTGTTTCCATTAAAATCTAATAACTTATAACCAACTTTTAATTCACCTGGTTTATTCCACTCCCATTGTGGACGAGTAGATTGACCATCTCCTACATCTTCTGACATTCTGTAACTCCAAAAGTCATGTTCTGATGTAACTTGGATAGAACCAGATATATGACTTACTTCCCAATAACCTTGTACTAAATCATAAAATAATGTTTCAATAGTTGCAGTAGATACTTCTAAATTTTTTAAATCATAATCATCTAAAGGTCTCATAGTAAATGATTTCCATTCCGAATAACCCAAATCTTCATCAGGAAGTCCAGGTAATATTAAAGATAAAACTTCATCACCCACACTAACATCTTCTATATTTCTTTCTTCATTATTTGCCATTTTTATTTTAGTTCCTGGTAAAAAACATGCAATTGATTGTCCACCATAAGTGTCTTGTATTTCAACATTTTTTGTTACTGCAGTATTGTATCGTGTTGAATGGTCATTAAATCCATCACTCTGTCCATCTTCTACAAACTTACCACTTATTTGTACTGCTTGGTCTGCCATATTACCACCAGCCCATCTTTCAAAAAATACAGAATCTAACAACGAGGTATGACCATCTATTGATGCACTAAATTTCAGTTCGAGAGGAAAAGATGTTCCTTCAGAACCACTTGTGTAAAAATCGTCTCGTAGTTGATGCCAACTTCCACTTGCAGTTAAATTATCATACGACATAGTATGAGTACTACAACTTATTACTAAGCTTATATCATTACTACCAGGAAAAGAAGAAGATGCCAAAGTTCTAATTTGATAAGTTGAGTTACCCTCTACACTAAATGATTGAGTTAAATAAGAATTATTTGTATCGAATTGAACCACGAAATCATTAGATCCTGAAGGTGGTTTTGTTGCAAATCCAGATATATCCTTTTTAGTAATTACACTTCCACCACTTTCATACCAATTAGTTAATGCTCGTGTTGAATCCCAATTGTTAAAGTCACCATCAGTAACCAAACTACTTTCTGTAGCGGTAGTTAGTGCACCTGCATCACCAGGTATAGTAGCAGATATTGCTCCTGCTGTAAAAGAACCTGTTGTGGTTGCCCCACCACCTAATGAAAATGCATCCGAATTATTAGTTGTCCAAGAAAAATTATCAGCAACTGAACCTATCTTACTTTGAAATAATTTACCCTTACCAGTAAAACCTAATTGGTATGTTTCCGTTGTTTGTTCATCGACATAAGCATAACCATCTATCGTACTTGCCACGGTATCGATAGAAAATTCACTCATCTTAGTTTTACCTGAAGTTGTACCAGCATTTTGTCCTAATGATGACTTTGTAGTATAATTAGAACGAGACGATGATACGGCTCTTCCTAATTTTCCTAAACTAAGTTTCTGTCCTGCTGTTGTTGCCAAAAAAGTTCTCCAAAAAAAGATACGCATGAAAAAGACGATAATCGTCTAATACGCGTGCCGTGTTGTGTGTTTTCAATAATAAATATTAAGGTGCAAGAAACTTGTGTTTTTGAGATTTCTTGCTGATATATAAAGTTAACACTTTATGTGTACCCCGGATCAATATATATTACTCATTATATATTTTTAAATACCTCTCTATCCACTCTGATTTATTATCATATTTTCTACAATAATCTCTCAGTTCATCTAAGTAATCTTGTCTTTCCTTCTCTGATAACTCTGATATATTATTTATTTGCTCATCAAATTCCTTCTTGTCAAAGGCTCTGAATGGATATTCATAGTTTATCAGCCAATCTTTTTGTAATATAGGTAATTTACCATAATCTAATGCTTGAAATATAGAATATCCGAATGGTTCAAACAAATGTGCCGAATGACTTATTCCCCAATCATCCCTATTGAAGAATCTATGTAAATTTTTATATTGAAATTGATACAATCTTGTTTTATTAAACTTTAGATTCATATTGTTCCGCCACCATTTCCAATCATCTAAATCGGTAAATGCAAAACTTTCAACATTATCTAAAAAATGTGGTGATTTTCTTGTTTCCATACGAGCTGCATATCCCACTCTATTACTCATACAGACTTTTTTATTTTGTGTGAATTCATAGTAATTCGGTATATCAATTACATCCACTTGATCGTGTAGTGGAATTTTATCCAACCCAATCCAAATTACTTTTTTTGCCCATTTGGTAACTCGTCTTTCCCAAGCTCTATTTGCTGAATAGTGCATTAATTTGGGTAATCCCAAATCAAAACCAGCCTTTAGACTTAATTGAACCGATACATGAATACACACAGATTCAATTTTGTCTTTGTTTTGTTCTATTATTTTATGTGGTGTGTAATATCCGTGTAAAACATGAAGTTTACGGGCATTTTTTGCTATCTTTTCAAAATCTCTTGGGTGATCACCTTGCCATACAACTTCTATGGGCGAATTAAAATCTATTTCTACATTTTTAGGTTTTACTCTGTGTATTAATAATTTAGATGGGTGTTTAAGTTTAGGTGCAACTTCTTTTAACCAATTATTAACCCAAACATCTGCTCCCCCATAAACTACTGAACCACCACCTGTACTATAATAAACATCATAACTCATTATTCAATCCCAAATTCTTTAGTTTTTTCTAATTTTTTCTCGGTAAAAAATAAAATTATACTTGTCATGTATTCTCCTTCTTTACAAACCAAAGTGTTTCTTTTATGTAATGTCTTATTACCATAAAGTAAAACAGCATCTCCTTTTTTTAAAATTAATTCATCCCAAATAAGTTTATTTTTGACAAACAACGGATAAATCATATCGCATACATTTATTGATAATGAGTACTGTAAATAATCAGCATCATGATGTGGTTCTAAAAACGAACCATTTTCATATATTCTAACATAATTGTAATACGGAAATAAATCACTAACACCAAGTTGATGTTTTATTCTATCTGTTGCATATAAAGAAAGATCATCCAAAAACTTTTTTCTAGCAAAAGAATATGAATGATTGGTTCTTTTATCATTTATACGACTCTCAACTTCACCCTTTTTAAATCTATTCATGACTTGAAAATTTAAATAATCAGAAAAATCATGAGAAATAAAATTATTAATTATCTCATATCCATTATCAACTAACACTTTTTAAATATTCCTTTATTTTATCAATTACCATTTCGGATGTAATTGCCCGAGAGCATTCAAATTGCCTTTCTGTGCCTCGATGCTTAGGACACCACCACCAATCGTTTTGAACAAACGGATATTTGTTCCAACATCCTGTACAAAGTTCATCATTTACAAATGGATTTTTACTTGGTGGTTCAACTCTTGTTACTCCTGTTTGAAATTCTGTATAACTTTCAGAAAATCCAGATATCATCACCACATGAGTTCCAATTGCCCAACTTAACCAAGACAAACCTGATGGTCCCCCTATATGAAAATCTGCATATTTTATATCTACCATTCTATCGAATAAATCAAAATTTTGAATTCCAACTCCTGATTGTTCCGTTTGATTATCAAGTCCAGTTTTATCTATCACTCCTTTGGGTATCGGATTCATAAAATTTAAATCCACATCACCATAATTTCTAAACTTATCTATACACAAGACATTGTAACCTTGATCTTTTAACCAAACCACAACTTCATCCCATCCCGTATAGTTATTCCAATATTTTGCCTGAGCTGTTGCCTGTGTTGAAATTGTAACATATTTTCCAACCATTCTTGAGGGTTCATCTGGTACTTTAAGTTTAGGTTTTAATTCTTTAAAATTTTTCAATCCAAGTGCTTCAGATGCATTTTGTTGTAAATTTTTCGATTGTCCTTTTGATAAATCTACACCACATTGTAAATCAGGATGCAACATAACATGATTATATAATTTCGTACCAGGTTCTAAAAAATTAATTTTTGGGTATGTTTTTTCAAATAACTCATAAAGGGAAACAATGGCATTCACCTTCACATTATTCTGTTTTCTGTATTCTTCAATATATGGCATCCATGCCAAACAATCTCCAAGTGCACCACTTGGTAACTTTATATTAACTTCTTTCTTTTTATCCATAATAACCATTATTTATATATTATTTTCCATGTACATTGTGCATTAAATAACCCCCACCAAAATAAACATCTAAACTTTCGACATTTAAGTTAACGGTTTCTAATTGTTCGTTTACAAAATCTATTGATGTTACTTCTTCAAAATCATTAGTATCTTTAAATAACTTATCACCAATTTGTAAACTTGCTGTTGTTTTAAAATAATAACCACCATCTCTCAATATGAAAAATGGATGTTCGTAGGTAGCCTTTAAAGTACCATTTATCAGATAATAATTATCATAATAATCAAAATATATATCCATTACTGCTGCAGTTTGTGGACTTGCCCTATTTAATTCTTGTATGTCATAGTACGCAGTAGCCCACACACTATTAGGTGCGTTTCCGTGAGGTATTCCTGACCATGTAGACCAAGTATCTTCTTCATCAAAATCTAATGGCATACCAGGTACATTTGCTGATTTTATGGTATCTCCTACATTAATATCTTCTATGTTTTTTACAGTACCATTTGCTAATGTTATTGGTGTACCAATTCCCAAACAACCTATTCCACCATACGAGTCGTAAGTTGAACCATAGAATTCATCAAGTCTGATTGGATGTGATGCACTTCCACTTTGAGGTCCCCCTTGAAACCAATCAAAATTTGGTTTGGAAGATACATCGGTATGAACCGTACCTGCTACTGATGAAAAATCTTCGTATAAATCATGGATGTCTGAATTTGCAGTGTCTGTTGCAACTCCCCTTTCCCTATTGATATCGGAAAAGGACATAGATTTATTTTGACCAATTTTTGGTATTATTATGGCTCCTGTTCCAGTTGCTGGAGTTGACTTAGAAGTTCCTAAAATTGATATACTACAAAATTCACCAGGAGCTCCCCATTCCACACCACCTGCTATATTCCAAGAACCACTTGAATAATTTTTACCTGCCGTTGTTATATCAGCACCATTTATCCGACCATCATCTGTACATGAATATTCACCTTGAAATCCATTACCAACTTTAAGTGATTGTGAACCTGGTGATCTCATTAATAAAACACCCTCGGTATCTTCATTACCATATCCAGTTCCAGGTGCGACTATATCGAGATTTAATACTACGAATCCATCTTGTAACGCCATATTATTTTCCGTATTTAGATATTACATTAGAATTTTGTTTTTTGAGCTCATTCTCCTTTAACCATTTTTTACGATTTTCTTTTTTTTCTAACAATTCTTGATAACCCTTTGATACTTTTTTTAATTCTTCTATTTGTTCCTGTTGTTCTTTAATCGCCTCTACTAATAATGGTACAACTTTATCGTATTGAATTGCCAGAGTTCCGTTAGGTCGAGTTTGTACTATTTCGGGTAAAACCTTTTGTACTTCTTGAGCTATTAAACCTACATCCCTACCTTTTTCTTTTTCAGCCTTTTCTGCCTTTTCGTTCCAAGTAAAAGTAATACCACTAAGTTGTTTTACTTTGAACAGAGCACTTTCTATCGGTCTGATATCATCTTTCAGATTTATATCTGATGAATAATATGCAGTGATATTCCCACCTACAAGTAAATTTCCAGTTGCCTGTACATTTGCTTGACTTGGGTTACTTGTACTCGTTGTTATATAATCTGGCATTTATTTCCTCTATAATATGTATTGCTTTTCATTCACAAAATCTTTTATTTTACGCACTATACTCTTATCCACAATCCAGTTCCACCTTTATAATGACTACCATTCGCTCCTGATCTACCATTTCCAGAGACTCCAGTTCCGCCATCTCCGCCAGTTCCACCTGTTCCACCACGAGACTGAACCGTTCCGTTAGAGGCACTTGTGGTTACGATAACGACAACACCACCTCGACCGCCTCCACCGCCTCCTCCTCCTCCACCAGTCGAACCTTGTCCTGCACCACCAGCTCCTCCAGTTGCACCATTACCACTATTAACACATCTTGTTGCAGAAGTACCAGTTGATCCTGGTGCTGCATCACCACCATTACCACTCGCTAAACCTTGACCACCTCCGCCTCCTCCGCCTCCACCAGCTCCTCCGGCAACGGTTAATCTTTGTGCGGTTTCACTTGCATCCATAACATCCCTCATCATCATTAAAATATGTGGATCAATAACTTCAATACGAGTTGCGGCTGCACCACCACCACCAGCACCACCCGTAGCTCCAGAGCTTCCTGGAGCCGGCATCAATGTAAATCTTCTCGTAGATTTCCATATTACAGCATAATCATTATGGTTATTTTTTTTCTTTTTAAAGTATGGTATATGTTTCATTTTTTAAAATCCTATAATCTATGGTTCTGCGGTCTTGGCATCTCCACCATCTGCACCATCACCACCATTTGCCCTAATTGTTCCGTTGTTAACTATTTCTCTTGCAAAAAGTAATAAAAATCCACCACTACCTCCTGAAGAACCACCATCTCCACCTGGACGACCACCCGAACCACCAGCAGTTCCACCAGCACCACCATGTGCTCCAGGAGTTCCTCCAGATAATGTTCCTTCAGGTCCACCTGTACCCTCACTTAACATACTGGTTCCATCGTGACCATCATTTTCAATAGTTCCGTTATTAGTAAATGTTCTTGATACAAAAACCCTATATCCAGCAGTTGATAATGTAATTCCTGAATTTATGGTTAAAAATCTATAATACATATCCGAAGTTAAAGTGGTGTTGCTTGAAATATTCACATCTCCATCTTCTCCCGCACCAAACAATCTACTTCTCTCAACCAAGAAATCTTGTGATTCAATGTTTCCATCTACGGTGAATTTTAATGTTGAGGTTTGAAGTTCTAAACCATCATCTGTCATTTTTATATAATTTTCGTTTTCACCATCACCACTCTTTAATAATAATTCTCCATTTCCAACTACATACATACCAACATTTGTAGTGTTTGGATCTATTGAAGTAAGAGTTCCAACAGAAAGGTTACCATTACCACTATTAGAATCTCCATCAAGTATTACTTTACCACCTGCAAGTGATATTGATTTACCTGAACTATCTATGACCAAATCATCTGTATTGGCGGCTAAATTAAATGTATCAGATTTTATTGTCATTGAACCACCATCAACAATCAATTGATTAGTAGCGTTACCAATTACTCTAAAGTGTCCACCACCATCCATGAATACACCTTGACCAGTAGTATCAGAATCAGTTGTAATTGTACCTACACTAAATGTAGCATCCGCGTGAGTTAATGCTATACTTGGTGTTGCACTACCTATTACGAGTTTTCCACTTCCCGCGTTTAAATCAAAAGACGCTGCTTTTATATCAAGTCCAGTTCCACTTTTTCTAAGATAATTATCTCCATCTCCATATGCAAGGAAATTACCACCACCATCTATATAAATACCAGCATTTGTTCCAGCAACACTGGTGTTTGGTGAAGCTCCAAGTGCTATTTTACCATTATTGGTTGAACTATCAATTACGATGGTTGATGCATTTAATGAAAAAGTGTTTGATTGCATTACTATTGCATTTGAAGTTGCGTTATATTTTATCGAATTACCACTACCATTACCAGCTAAGAAATCACCCGAACCACTTAGGAATACACCCGAACCACTTATATTTTTCGGAATGGTTGAACCCATTGCTATAGTTCCACCGTTTGATGATGAAACTCTCATCTGTGGAGTTATTAAATCAAACTTTTCTGCATTTATTTCAAAATTACTATTTCCACCTTTTATAAAATTAGCACTATCTTCAACAAAACTAAATTTACCAGTTCCATCTAAATAAATTCCAGTTGCACCATGTGTTACTGCACTTCCATCAGTTCCCAAACCTATCATACCACTATTAGTGGCACTATCCATATAAATTGTAGTGGCATCAAGAGTAAAGTTATCGGCGGCTATATCAAAATTGTTATTTCCACCTACTATGTAATTGTTAGCATCTTCCTTAAAACTAAAATGACCACTACTATTTAAGAATATACCTACTGAACCATGAGTTAATGTGGTAGTTGCATTAGAACCAAGTCTAATTTTAGAAGTGTCTATTGCTAATGTAGTAGAACCCGATAGACGGAAATTCTGTGATGATATTTCAAAATTACTATTACCACCTTTAATGAAGTTTAAACTATCTTCTACAAAACTGAAATGACCACTATTATTTAAAAATATACCATCTGAACCATGAACTAAGGTAGAGGTTGCATTAGAACCAAGTCTAATCTTAGAAGTGTCGATTGCTAATGTAGTAGATCCTGATAAACGGAAATTCTGTGACCTTATTTCAAAATCACTATTACCACCTTTGATGTAATTTAAACTATCCTCTACAAAACTAAAATGACCACTACTATTTAAGAATGTACCCGTTGAACCATGTACTAAAGTTGAAGTTGCGTTTGTTCCAAGTTTAATCGTATCGGTATTAATTGCTAATGTGGTTGAACCTGATAGTTGAAAATCTTGTGATGCTAATTTAAATCCATCGCTATCATGTTTTATATAATTAAGTGAATTTTTTTGGAAATTGAAATATCCACTACCACTCAATATAATTCCATCTGATGAGAAATTTGTTGGTGGTGATGCACCCATTGATAATCTTACTTCACCACTACTTGATGCAATTAAATCGAATTTGTTTGTATCAATACTAATGTCTGCTGTTTTTATATGAAATTTTTCATTAGTTGCATCATAAGAAACATATGCAGTAGATGGTTTACCTACTCTAAAAAATCCATCACCATCTGCCCAAAATCCTTCTCCAACTGCATATGATGTTGCACTTCCTAATGCTAAATAATTGTTTGATGCGTCACTTGAATCTACACCACTTAAAGTTAATCCTTCACCAGTACTTAAATAAATCTTAGTAGAACGAATATCTAATCCATCAGTTCCATCAAAAGTAAAATATTCATCTGAATCCTTATACATTCTCATTTCGAAGTTACCACCATCGTTACCGATAAGAATTCCAGTATTCGTGTGACTATCAAATGCTAATGTACCTATTTGTAAAAATGAATCACTTCCATTATCTACCAATTGCATTCTGTAATTACCTTTTGTTCCAAATCCTAATCGAGATGTAGAACCACCCTCTAAGGTAACTCCATGAGCTGTACTTGTATTGTAACCTAAACTCATAGATTTATGTGTTGATGATATACTTAAATCTGTTGCACCTAATTCAAAGTTTTGAATATCAAATGTTACATCTTGTCCAGAAACATCCATATGTGAAGAAGTTATTTCAAACTTACTTCCGTTAAACTTTAATGCATCTGTTGCATCACCAACATGAAATTGTGATGTTCCAGCACTATTATTTAAGAAAAATCCTGAATCGGTATCATCAATATTTGTTTTTCCACTTCTAATAGTACCACCATAATTACTACCAGTCATCTCAATACCTTGACCACCAGTACTACCGAGTTTCATATATGCCTGATTGGAACCTGAATGTGCTATTTCAATAGCCCCACCCGCTAAACTCATAGATTTTTGAGTAGATGAAATTTGTAAATCACCTGGTCCCGCATCTAATTGGAAAGTATCAGTTTTAATGTCTACTCCATCATCAAAGATGAAATAATTACTTGAATCCTTAACAAATTCCGCTTGTGGGTTGTTCGAATCCATACCAATTAGAATACCAGCAGTATTTTTACCCTCATCACTAAAATCATCTTTACTACCCATAGTCATAAATGCATCAGTACCATCTGTTTTTAATTTTATATCATTTGCACTTCCTGAATTGATAGCTATAAATGGTGTGGATGAACCTTGTAGTACTAACTTACCCTCACCAAGACTCATTGAGGAGTGTGTAGATGATAACTCTAAATTACTTGCATCTAATTCAAATTTTATTGTTTTAATATCAACACCATTATCGAAAATAAAATAGTTACTTGAATCTTTAACGAATTCTGCCTGTGGATTGTTGGAATCCATACCAATTAATATACCAGCGGTTCCTGTTCCTTCATCACCAAAATCATCTTTACTACCCATAGTCATAAATGCATCAGTTCCGTCTGTTTTTAGTTTTATGTCATTAGCACTTCCAGAATTAATTGTTATGAATGGATTTGAATCTCCTTTTAATGTTATTCGTTTACCACCTAAACTCATAGATGCATGAGTGGTAGAAATCTGTACATCTCCGTCACCAGCGTCTAATTCTAATTTTCTTGTTTTTACTTCGAGTTCATTATCATCGAATTTGATGAAATCGGTAGAATCTCCTATAACAAATTCTGCATCAGCGTTATTATTTGCTAACCAAAATCCTTCAGTAGTATCTGCTGCTGATGTTTTACCACTTCTAATAACACCTAATGTTGCACTACCTGTTATTTGTACATCCTTTCCAAGAGTACTACCGACTCTTAGATAAGAAATACCATTACTTGCTCTTCCTAACTTTAATGTTCCATCGGCAAATGACATAGAATGTTGAGTAGAAGATAGTTGTAAATCACCAGTATTTGCATCCAATTCAAATTTTCTTGTTTTCATCTCCAATGAATTAACTGAGGCGGACGCATGGAATTTCAAGAAATCAGTATCATCACCAACTACAAATTCTGCCTGTTGATTATTATTTGCTAACCAAAAACCTTCGGTTGTATCACTTACACTTGACTTACCACTTCTAATCGCTCCAAGTGAATTTGAACCAGTAATGAATATTGCCTTGGTTGTGGTAGAACCAATTCTCATTGTGGATTGAGCTGAAGTAGGTGAGTGTAATTTTATATCCCCATCACCTAATGACATAGATTTGTGTGTAGATGATATTTGGAAATCACCACTACCAGCATTTATTTCTAATACTTCAGGTTTAATTGTTAAGGTTGAGGTATCCCATTCAAAATAATTATTTGTATCACCAATTCTAAATGCATCATTTGTATACCAATAGTTGTTATTATTTAAATAAATTCCATCATTAGTACTTTGAACATTAGTACCCAACTTCATTTTGTTATTAGCATCAGTATCGATGTGTAAAATACCAGTAATAGAACCAGTTTGTGCAGTTATGGCTCCTTGTAGAAATACATTCTCTGTAAATAATCCAAATCCAGGATTGGTTTCACCGTATAGTAATCCACTTGATAATCCACTTAAATCACCAAGTCTTGCCTTTAATGATATATCATAAATTGCAGAACCAGTTCTTTCAACAATATCAATATAAGGTGTGGTTTGGTCACTTGGATTTGCATTTAATCTTATAAATCCAGTTCCAACCTTTCCTGTTGATACAATTACTTGACCATTTTCATAAGTCTGTGAGGCTTGTGCTGAATCTCCAAGAGAACCAGTATCGTGTGTTCCTGGTAACGAACCACTATACCCACGAGTCACATATAATTTACCAGTTAAATCTTTATCACTATTTGGATAATCTCTTGATGCACTATTGACTTTCATGTATTCAGTTTTAAAACCAGTATCAGAGATTTTCTTTGCAGATAATATCTCTCCTGCGGCAAAACCACCAACATTTGCAACACTCATAGTTGTTTCTGTTGCAGATAATTGTGCTGAACCCGTATAGATAGTTGAATTTGCTACATATAACTGACCACCAACAGCGTTTACAGATTCCTTTTCAAATACCGTAGTGGCTAATGTTCCCCTAACCGTAACTTTTTCAAATTCAGCTTCACCATTATTAGCAGATGTTATTCTCCAACCCTTAACACCACTTGCAAAATCTGATGTTTGAATTATTCCACTTGAATCTAATATAAGATTCTGACTTGATATTTGATTAGGACTTAATGACCAACTTGCTATTTGATTTTTTACATCACTAAAATGAACTAACTCATCTGCTGAACCACTACCCGTTCCATCATAGATAACCATTCCATAATGATTTGCTGATGTAGGATCAACTTCACCAATTCTAACTCTTAAATCACTTCCATCAACTCCACCACTATCATCATATACATCGATTCGGCTATCATCTGATGAGATATCTAATCTGTCTGTATCAAGATTAAAAGATGGTGTTTTAATATCAATACCTGCAGGTGTCATTCTAATGTATTGACTATTTGCAGTTCCAACCGTATAATCAAATTCAGGATTGGTAGCGTCCATTCCCATTATTAATCCAGCAGTGGTTGTTTGGTCGAATGTTGTCTTATCACCAAACTTAATCATCTTATCAGTTCCGTCTGCGTGTAGAACTATTGCCCCACCAGCTGAATCGGGATCACCGATACTCATACTTGCGTGTACTGATGAGATTTGAATATTAGAAGCACTTACTTCCATATTTCTTGTTCTTATATCAAGTCCGTCTGTACTATCCCATCTTAAATAATCTTTACTATCTTTTGCTAATTCAAACTTAGGAACTGCAGTATCCATTCCCATAATGATACCAACCGTAGATTTATCATAATGAGTAAAAGAAGTTTTACTTCCCATAACTATGAATTGGTCTGTACCATCAGTTTTTAAAGTAATAGGATTACTCGAACCTATCTGTACAAATGGTGTTGCTGCTCCTTGTAATTTAATTTTACCATCACCAAGACTCATAGATTTATGTGTTGATGATAATTGTAAATCTCCATCGTTTGCATCTAATTCTAATGCGGTTGTTTTAATATCTACACCACTTGAACCATCAAAAATAAAATAATTAGTAGAACTTTTAACGAATTCTGCCTGTGGGTTACTTGCGTCCATTCCAATCAAGATACCTGCTGTTCCACTACCCTCGTCTGAGAAACTTGTCTTACTTCCCATAGTCATAAAGGCATCTGTACCATCCGTTTTGACAAGTAGTTGATTAGCACTTCCTGAATTGATAGCCATAAATGGTGAAGAAGCACCTTGTAATACTATTTTACCTTCACCTAATGACATACTTGCCTGTGTAGAAGATAATTCTATGTTTGAGGCATCTAATTCTAATCCTTGTGATAATTTTATATCAAAATTTGAACCATCAAAAGAAAGATAATTTGTTGCACTTCCTGCTAATTCAAATTTAGTCGTACCACCATCTGTTCCAACTATAAATCCTGCCGTAGATTGGTCAAAGTGTGAAAAACTTGTTTTTCCAATAGACATAAACCTATCAGTACCATCATCTTTTAGTGTTATGGAATTCGCTGCTCCAATTTGGATAAATGAAGTAGATGCTCCAACCATCTTAATTTTACCCTCACCAAGACTCATACTTGCGTGTGTAGATGATAATTCTATATTTGTAGCATCTAACTCAAGTCCTTGTGAAAGTTTTATGTCAAAATTAGAACCATCATATGATAGGTAATTGGTAGCACTTCCAACCATTTCAAATTTAGGTACGGTTGAATCCATACCAACTATAATACCTTGAGTAGATTGGTCAAAATGAGTAAAGGAAGTTTTACTTCCCATAGTCATAAAGTTATCGGTAGCCCCACCTTGTATTATTACTGGATTTGCTGAACCAATTGTTATTTTTGCATTTGTTCCATCCAATACAATAGTTTGATCATTAAGTGACATGGACTTTTGTGTAGATGAAATCTGTAAATCACCATTATTTGCATCAAGTTCAAATGTTCTTGTATCAATATCTACACCAGTATCAAATTTAAAATGTCCTGCTGAACCTACAAAAGAAACTTGTGGTCTATTTTGTGTGTTATTATGTGCTAACCATACACCTTCAGTTCCGTAACTTCCACTTCCCCCCATACCAATACTGATATATGGATTTGCATTTCCACCTTGAAAATGTAATTGACGATTTGTTCCCAACGACATTGAAGCTTCTTGTGAAGATAATTCAAAACCAGTCGCTACTATATTTAATTCTGTAACGGATATATCAAGGTCTGAACCAGTAATTGCAAATGAACCATTATTAAATGTTATTCCACCATCGTCATCACCAAATCTGAAATTACCATCACCATCCATATAAACACCACTACCAGTAGTCATAGAGATAAACCCTACATCAGGACCCATCTTAAATGTAGGTGTACCACTTCCTTCCACAATCAATTTACCTTGTGGGTAACTTGAGTTGTGTCCAAAACTCATAGAAGCGTGGGTTGTAGAGACTTGTATGGTTGATGCAGATATTTCAAGTTTTTGAGATGCTATATCTAAGTTACCATGCTGTAATTTTATAAAATCGGTTGCGTCACCAATATGAAATTCAGGATTCGCATTATTATTTGCGAACCAAAAACCTTCAGTTGTAGAATCTACACTATTTTTCCCAGTTGCTATGTATCCCTTGGCGTGATTTCCAGATATTTCGATTTGTTTCGAACTATTAGAACCAACAAAAACTTTACCTTGTGCACCATCAAGTTTAATAGCATGACCACCATCAGAGGTTTCACCTATCGACATACTTGCGTTTGTAGAACTAATTTCAATATTATTTGCGTCTAATTCAAAGGCATTTGATTGAATTTCCATATTTCCATTAGAACCACTAATGTAATTACCATCGGATACACTACCAAGTAGGAATGTTGGAGTGACTAATTGTATTGAACTACCACTAATTACTGCTGTATCAGTACTTATATCTAATAGAGTTCCATTAAATTTTATATGTCCACCAGTTCCCACCGCTGAAAACAATGGTGTTGTACCTGCCGCAACTGCAAGCATTATTCCTATCTCACCATAAGCTTTATCTTGAAGGGCTACACTTGGTTGAATAGCTATAAATGGACTATTACTATTACCCCTCATAATAATTTCTTGACTTGAACCCAATGACATGGAAGCATGTGTCGTAGATAGTTCAAGTGTAGGTGTATCTAATTCAAATAAAGTTGTCTTAATTGATACACCATTACTCGAATCATATCTTAAAAAGTTTTGGGCCCCATCACCAGCGTAAAATCTTGGACTTCCACCATTGAATCCTAATTGTATTCCTTCATTTGCGAAGGTATGAGAGTTTATGGATATTTCTGAATTATCTCCATTTGCATTAAGTCTAATTCCAGCTCCTGGACTTGTTATATTCGTTTCATTAATAGTCCATCCACCAATATTACCACCACTAAATAATACTTTTGAACCAGTTATCTGACCACTTGATTTTAATATCAATCTATCATTTGTATCGTTTATGGTATCCGAAGAAACATGAAATCCACCTATGGAAGCAGATTTAAATGAGGCAAATCCATCAGATTCTATACTAGCTGATGAATTTAGAGTAGTTGATGCAACTCCACCGATTGTAGCAGGTGTCTTAATACTATTAACCGTAATATTACCTTCAACCGTCAAAGTATCATCTATGAATTGTAAATAATTTCCACCACCTTTATCACCTAATAAGATGGCAGAACCCGTAACTAATCCACCAGCCGATACTTTAAATTCACTTGATGAAATAAACGATGTAGGATCAGTTTGGTCTGCTGATGAGGATATTCTCCAAAATGGTGAATAGGCTAAAGATGCACTTTCTATACTTGCTCCACCAATTAATCCAGTAGAAGCAGTTATTTGCCCTTCAAATACTGCCCCACTAGCAATTAAAACTCCATCACTATCTACTGCAAAATTAGGACCAAACTTAACATAATAATTTCTGTCGTTACCTTGGTCTGCAGGTGTAAAGTCAATATAATACTCATCCCTTTGAATATCAAATGTCGCGGAATTATCAGTATTAGGTCCTTTATCAGACATATATAATGCTGCCCCATCGGCATCTAATGTGGCGTTTGAACCTGATAGTTTACTACCAAATATTTTCCAATTTGCAATAGAACCCGACCTAAATACCACATTACCTTGTGAAGTTATAGAAGCAGATGCATTTGCAAATGTAGATGGAGCTCCACCTATTTGTGCAGGTGTTCGTATATTATTTACTGTTAAATCAGCATTAATTGTAGCATCTGCACCAATTACTAATCGTTCATTTTTAGGATCGAGATGAAATAATGAAGAACTAATTTCTATATTACCTTCCGAACCACTAATATATTGAAGTGGTTCTTGTCCTATAAAGAATGCATCGGTTCTTATATCAAGTTCACTTGGATTAGTTCGAAATCTAAGATAACTACCACTATGACCTACTAATTCTAATCCAATTCCACCATTACTATAATCATCTGTTACATCAGTTAATACAGAACCACTATACATTAAGAATCCAGGACCTTGAGTTGGGTATGCGGACGCACTTGTAAATCCTTTGTATCCTATACTACGAATAAATCCTGAACTAACTCCAGCCATTTCTATACCACTACCAATTGCACTTCCAATAAACATAGAACCACTTAATACATTATCAGAACCAACTATGTAATTATTTGCCCCCACAAAAGTAGATGCACTAACATGAGTTACGGTATCGGCTACATTATTATTTACATCATAAAACTCTGCCATAAATTCATAATCATCAGGCCTTTCTTGTGAAAATGGTGGAACAGGAGCTACTATTTTAATCCAATCAGGTGAAAATCCTGTATCTGCTACTGGTGTTATAGAAATATCAGATATATAAAAATTACCAGCTGGAATACCAAATTGTAAAACATTATCTTCACCATTACGAAGTGGTGTAAAAACTTCCTCTACTATTCCAAAATCTTTTAAACCAGGACCATCTACTGATTCAATGGTTAATGAACCAGGAGTGCTTTCTCCGGGTGGTGTTAATTGAAATCCATATTCATTACCAAAATTGTGATTAGTTTCAAAAGATGAACCCGATAAGAAAATACCAAGTTCACCAAATGAAGTTAATGCTTCTCCATCGGTAAAAGATTTAGGACCTGCCTCTCCAATTATTCTTGCCCTAATTGAATAATCAATACCTTTATAAAATTCTATCGGTCTTGATCCTGTAATTTGAAATTTTAATAATTCATTAGGTTGACTATTTGAACCAGATATATGAACAGAATCAAGAACATATGTAGAATTTAAAGATGCAGTAGTATTTGATGCACTACTCCAATAATCATCAAGTGTACTTTGGTCATTAAAATAACCAATTCTTTTTGAACCAGCCGAACTAAATACATCAAATAATATTTCAGGACTTTCTATTGGAGTGTCTGCTATTAATTCAAAATCACCAAACGCATCTTTGTTTTTTGCATATAATTTTACTCTATGAACATCACCACTAAATGTTCTCATTTTAGATATTCTTACATCTGCAAAAGAACGGAAATTAACCGTACTTACTGAATGAGTAGGTGCTGGTTGAAACGACATCGTATATGGCGACTTTGCTAAAGGAACTATTACCTTTCGTCTTTCATCATCTTCAGGAAATCTTGTATCCGTTATAACAAATTCTTTTGCAGGAACTAATTGTTTATCAGTTTTTACATCTACAATATCCGTTTCATATATAGTTGGAACTTCATGATATGATTCTAATTCAAATGACTCTGCAGGTTGGGGATTGTTTACTTTAAATGTTGCACCAACGTGTCTTACATCAGACTTTGATGTTTCATCTTCAATGGAGAAACTAAATTTATCAACTTCAGGAGAGGCTCGTCTTGCCTTTCTACCTCTACGACTAACACCAGCATTTTTTCCACCACCACCAAATACTTTAGATTTAAATCCCTTTTGTAAAACCTTTATACTACTTACTTCTTCAGTTGATGGATTTGTACCTTCTGTTCCTGGTAATGGTTCTCCACTAACTTCTCCAGTTTGCTGTACTGAACCAGTCGGAAACGATGTTTCTACAAAACCTTTTACTATTTCTCCAACCCACATGGATGGTTGATTATAAAAATATATTGGTTCTGAATTTGTACCCGCACCACTAATATAAATTTTTCGATACCAACGAACATTATAAATATCTCTCCATTCGGCTGGTACATCTACTTCATTTGGGTTTAATTCACCAAGACAATATAAAGTGGCATCACCAAAGGTTTCGGCGTCATCATATATTTCAACTGATATTCTACGGGCATCACCTTCAAGATAATTTGAAACTGGTTCTAAATAAATAGTTTTACCAGTAGCATCATTTATTAATTCAAATTTTAACTCTACACCATTTTTTAATAATGATGAACCACCAACTAAAAATGAACTACGACCTTGTGAGATAATATCTGGAACTTCTGCAACATTAAAATATTGTGAGATTGGCGCATCATCTTCAATAAGGACATCGATATCCTTTAATCCTTGATATTTGTTATATCTTCTAAGTATTGCCATTTGTTCTCCGAATAGATTTATTCATTTATAAATATCAAATGCAAAAATTCTTAATATTTATTGTCGGTATAAAATATGGAGAATATCAGTATGAAAAAAGAAAAAGTATCTTTTACGATAGATAAAGATTTAATCGGTTGGTTTCGATTGCACTCAAAGGACGAACATACTACTATGTCCGCCCTTATCAATCAATATATTTTAAATTTAAAACGAGAACGAGAAGGTCGTCCCGCCCCAAAAAATGTTTTATATTCTAATTAAAGTCCACATTACTAAATCCATCAATTTTTGATATTTCAAGAAGTGAATCCACGGTATCTCTCATAGATTCTATATGAGATACTACAAATGCAAATTGGAATTGAGATTTTAAATATTGAAACAGCATATAAATAGAGTTAAGATTATCAGAATCCATGTTTCCAAAACCTTCATCAATGGCTAAAAAGTTAGCCCGTGGTAAATTACAAACATTAATCAAACCAACTCTCATTGCAAGACTTGATATGAATCGTTCCATACCACTTGATAATTCTAAAGGCCACACGTTGTCATCATCATAGGCTAGATATGTATTGATATTCTTACCATCCATTTCTAACACAATACCAAAGTCTACCATTTGAGCCAATATATCATTAACCTCACCCTCAATTGTAGGTAAGGCCTTTTCTATTAACTCGTAGGGAATACCATCTCGTTTAATAGAGTCAAGATAATACTTGTAAGCTTCGTGTTCTGTTTCTAAATCTTGAACACGTTTCATTGTTTCCATAATAGTTTTCTTTTTGGTAGCGTTAATCTGTATCTCACCATGAATAGTTTGTATCTTCTTATCTATTGTATCGACTTGATAATCTAAATCATCAATAGAATTTTTAAGACTTTCTATTTCTTCTTCTATTTGTTTATTGTAAACGATGTCATTCTTACTCTCATGATACTTTTCAATCTTATCTTCTTGAATTGCTATCTGAGAAAGGGTATGTTTTTTTCTCTCGGTTAATAACACTTCTTCTGATTCTAATTTGTTTTGATTAATTTCAACATTCTTCAATTTTTCTATGGTGTTGTCATAATCTAATTTATCATTTTTTACATTACCAAGTTCATCAATCTTATTTACAATTGAATCTAACGAACTAACAAATTGACCAGCCAATACTTTATCTTCGTTTAGTTTTTCTTTTGTATCTATGGCATCTAATGTAAATGGATTACTCATACAAAAATCACAATCCTCATCCCATTCTAAATTACCTAACTTATCAATTTTATCTAATTTAGAACGAACTTCTATTTTTAACTTATCAATCTCAATTTGACTTTCCGTTTGTTGAACTTCTAATTCAGAAAGGTCGGTGTATAGTTGATTTATATTTGATTCGGTATAAGTTTGTATTCTATTTTTAAATTCTGTAAGTTTAGTTTTATTTTCTTCCTTTGTGGATTCGAGTGAACCTAATCTTGTATCTATTGAATCAAGAGAATTTTCAGATTCTAACCTATCATTTTCTAACTTCTTGATATTAGTAACTGATTCATCAACAGGCCTTAACTTCTTGGTTAATTTAAATGTCTGAGTTGTCAATTCTTTCTTCCTATCGGTAAGACTTTTCTTTTGACTTCTTAAATCTACTTGTACTTCCTTATATTGAGTATCACTTTTATCAATATCAGCTAAATCAACATCATAATCTGTCTTGTTAAAGTCTCTCAATAAAGCAGTTATATCAGATATATTATCATTAGCACTTGTATAAAGTCTATCAAAGATTCCCATACCCATAAACTGAGCCAATAAATCTTTTCTTTCCTTTTGAGTCTTGTCTATGAATACCGTAGAATTGTTTTGTAGAGAAAGTGCAGTTAAAACAAAATCTTCATAAGAACCAATAACCTTTTTTATAGCGTAGTTTGTAGTTCTTCGTTGATCACCATTTAAAGAAACAATATCACCTGCATCATCTAACATCCAAAACTCTACATTAACTTTGACGTGTCCATTACTTAATCGTTTACCTTTTCTTTCAATAAAATAATCTGTTTCGTTTATTTCAAAATTTACCTTACAACTAAAACTACCTTTTTTATTATTGATAACCCTATCGGCCTTAAATGCTCTTGCCGATGTATCAAACAAACAGAATGAAAGTGAATCTAATAATGCTGATTTACCACTTGCGTTTGGTGCAAACATTCCAATGATACCATTTAGTTTTGTGAAGTCCACTACATTATCTTCTCCATAACTAAACATATTCGACCATTCAAATTTCTTTATCTTCCAAAACACATTACGAGATATTTCTTCCGCTGGTAAGTTTCTATTTAAATCATCATTTATTTCTTTAATTTTTAATAATGTTTTTTCATCTACAATATGATTTCTACCAATGTAATCCTCAATTAACTCATATTGATATTCTGGATTCTGAACATCTCCAACATCAACAATTTGTCCATCACGAACTCTTTCTGTCAATCTATCTGTACGATTAACAGCTATCTCCTTTATACCATATTTGGTCTGTATTACACTCAAGGCCTTCTTTAATTGTACAGAGTCGGTATCAGATACCCTTACTCTTAACCTGGCCTTTTTGGGCATATCAGGACAATCAGGAAACTTACCATCTTTGATGTCTATTGTGTAATAACCATAATCGTTTGGTACTTGAATATATGTAGATTTTCTCTTTGGAACATCCCATAACAAGTATCCGTGATCTAATCCTTCACCATGATTCTGTTGAACCAATGAACCACAATAAGATATAGTTCCCTCTTTGTTAAGATGTTGACGTTTATGAATATCACCAAGTAATCCCATATCATATCCATCAAACTTATGAATCTTGACATCAGAAGGTAAATTGAATCCTAAATCAGTTTCACATTTATCTACCGTTCCATGAAACAATACAATCTTAGTATCACCTTCAACTTGGTCGGCAGTGATAAAATCTTTTTCATCTGTCCAACAATCCCATACTACGAATTGTACATCGGCACAAGTATAGATACCACTATCTTTGAGGTAGTGTAAATTAGGATGATTTAAATTCTGTACTATTGGAGTGAGTACATCCATCCGAGAACGATTGTTTAGATTACAATCGTGATTACCAGCAATAATTATTGTCGGTACTATATCAGATAGATTCTTAAATAACCTTGAGAGTTGGTCTACCAATTCAGGTGACATCTCTGTTTTTGAGTGTGCTATATCACCACCTATATAAGCAACAGCATTGTCTTTGTTTTCTTTGACCTTTTCATAAAGACGATTGAATACTTCTTCGTATTCTGTATGTCGCTTAAGATTTCGGATTTGAATATCCGATATGTGATGTATGTGTTTAAGTTTTCGAAAAGGAACTTTTACAACATTTTTTATCAACTATTATCCTTGATGTACTTGTTTACTTTGTTTATGAGAGCATTAGGAATAATTAAATCCCAAGATGTTTCTTCTTGAAAATTACCATTACCATAATAAATAGTACCTGGTTTCTCAATATTAAATTTTTCTTGCACTTTTACCTTCAACGATTCATCACTAATATGAATCTTCCATTCTTCATCATTAAATTTCCATATATTTTCTTGTTCTACCATTTAATTTCATCCTCATCAAATCTGAAAACCTCATCTTATCAGTTTCTTTAAGAAGTTTTGTAACTTTTTCAAATCCTAAATCCGATGGGTCCTTCTCCGTTAGTTTAACAAAGTAGACGTCAATATTATGATTCATGAAATCTTCAACCATCTTCATTGCATCTCCTATTGCGTCCGTGTCTAATGATATATATATAGTTTTTACTTTTTTCTCTATAATTTTTAATTTTAATTTTGGTAATATGGTTTTACCAAACAATGGAATGGCGTTTCTTTTGATGGCAATAGCATCAAAAGGACCTTCACAAAGTACTATTGGTTCATCCCAATTGATGAATAAATCAAATCCTATGATATCTTTTTGTGTGGGAGAGTTTCTATATTTCATTTTACTTTCAAATATATCTCTACCTACAAAGAAATTTAATTGTCCATTACCATCATATGATGGAATAATAATTCTATTTGTGTACATTCCTTCTTCACAATAACCAATACCATATTTTAATATATCTTCACGAGTTATTCCTCTCCTATTCAAATATAACATCGAGTGTTTATATGCCGTAGAAGAATGTTTATGTTCTAATGATAAAAATTCTTTTGGTAATACACAAACTTTTTCCTTGACTTTCTCATTATTTGATGAT